>ERZ507134.6-NODE-6-length-189381-cov-6.55003_pt1 | contig 189381 bp, 184 predicted proteins | sample MGYA00513778_ERZ507134 | MGnify/ENA metagenome assembly ERZ507134 | reverse complement strand
GTGCTCTTCCGATCTATGCCGGAAATCTTTCCTATGATTACGTGCTTGGTGTCTATAATTTTATGGAGCGCCTGTGCAGCCGGTATCCGGATCTTCTGCTTGAGGGATGCAGCGGTGGCGGCGGCAGATTTGACGCAGGAATGCTTTATTATTCCCCACAGATCTGGTGTAGTGACAATACCGATGCAATCAACCGCACAAGGATCCAGTACGGAACGTCGTTTTTCTATCCGGTTTCCGTAATGGGGGCGCACGTTTCAGCGGTGCCGAACCACCAGACCGGACGGGTGACAAGTTTCCACACCCGAGGGGTGACGGCGATGGCTGGAACCTTCGGTTACGAATTAAACCCGGCGCTTTTATCCGATGAGGAAAAACAGCAGATCCGGGAGCAGATTAAAACATACAAGAAGTATGAAATGCTCATTAACGAGGGAACCTACTGGCGGCTGTCCGATCCGTTTATGGATGAAATTGCGGCATGGATGACGGTGTCAGAGGAACAGGATCATGCATTAGTCAGCGCAGTGCGTCTTAGGGCAGAGGCAAATCAGGCAGCCGTTTATGTCCGCCTGCGTGGATTAAAACCGGATGCCGTGTATTTGGAAGAACAGAGTAGCAGACAGTATTCCGGTGCAGCACTGATGCATGCGGGAATTCCGCTTCCGCCGTTTACCAGAGAATATGAGGCGTATCAGTTTGTTTTTACAGAGCTGAAAGAGGCTGGAGCATTATACGAAAAAGCATAGAAATGGTGTGAGAGGAATACCAAAAATCGCATGGTCATCAGCATTTACGGTGGCTCCGGTTCCGGAAAAACAACACTTGCCACGGCATTGCATGAGGGAAAAGATACGATCACGTTGCGGCATTTGGAACGGGAAGATGGCGAGATTTCATCAGAAGAAACCGATTTTTCCGGAATATCTGTATTGCTTCTGGAGTGGACGCACGGAGGCAGTGACGATTTACATGGTGTGGATCTATCCGTCTTTCTGGAAAGTTCCCCGGAGGAGACAAAGGAGCGGCGCATCCGCAGAAACCGCGTCGAGAATGCCGCAAGCCCGTTTATCTGCCGTGTGGTGGAACTGGAACAGGAAAAACTCGAAGTGCAGCGCAAAAATGCAGGATTGATCGTGGGAAAGGACGGAAGTGTTTATGAACAGTAAACCGATGCTCAATGCATATCCAGACAGTCTTGGAGGAAATCTTGGGGATATCGTAACATTGCTGAAAACGGAGGCTTCTGCATACTGCGATTTTTTCATCGATTGGAACCATTTCTGGGAAGGGCATGGCAGACAGTATCTCGGACAGATGGATGTAAACATCCAGTCACCAAAAGTGTGGGAGTTTTATCGTGAAACACTGGAAAAAATAGCCTCTTACGGCGCGGCGATTGTGCGGCTGGATGCCTTTGCCTATGCGCCGAAGACACCGGGAAAAAAACTTTCTCAATGATCCGGAAACGTGGGAACTTTTACAGAAGATCCATGCGCTGGCAGAACCTTTGGGACTTACGCTTTTGCCGGAGATCCACGCAGCGTATGATGAAAAAATATATGAGACACTTGCAGAAAAAGGCTATGCAACCTATGACTTTTTCCTGCCGGGACTGGTCATTGATGCGATTGAGAACCGGCGGGGAACGCACCTTGCGGCATGGGTGAAGGAGATTGTGGAAAAGAAGATCTCCACGGTCAACATGCTCGGCTGTCATGACGGCATCCCGCTTCTGGATTTAAAGGGACTGCTTCCAAAAGAGGAGATTGAGCGTCAGTTTTAGTATAAAGGCGATATCAAACTGGACTATCCGTCTACGGGAAAAATATTTTTTAATATGTATGAATTTGACTTGTAATAATATAACGAGAAACATGAATCATATCAAAAAGGCGTCTCCATGAAAACGTTGGAGGCGCCTTTTTCTTTCAGGAAATATGGTAAACAGGTTTACAGAAAGTGCTTCTGTTTCCGGTACTCCGTTGGGGTTAATTTGTAGCGTTTTTTGAATAATCTGCAAAAATAGTCGACGTTATGAAATCCTGTCTCAGAAGAAATGAGACTGACTTTTTTCTCAGTTTTTGAAAGCAACTGACCGGCCTGTTTTAAACGGTAGTTAATGAGATAGTTAACCGGTGTTATATGTAAATATTTCCGAAATAGATTCAAAGCGGTACTCTTACTGACCATTGCCTGTTCTGCAATGTCATCCAATGAGATACTCTGTGAGTAATTTAGGTGGATAAATTGCATCATGAGCTGTAACCGGGCTTGAGAAGCGGTTGAATGCTCCTTGTGCTCTTCCTGGTATGAAATGTCTGTGTTTTCAAATATTTCCAGCCAGAGATTCTGAAGGAGAGAACTGGTAAGGAGTTCTTTGGACGAAACGGAATCCTGTGCAGAAATAATTTGCCGCATGATAGATAAAACCTTTGCTTGCCAGCATACTTCTTTATGAAATATGAGAAATGGCAATGGGTAAGAAATGATCGGCAGAATATATTTCTGATAAATCAGACTGTCGCAAGGGGCAATAAAAGAAGGCATAAATACAAAATTGGGAATGAGGGCTTTTGAGGGAGAATACAGGCGATGGATTACCTTTGTATTAATGAATATACCATTTCCTTCGGTTAAATTAAATTGGTCTTCTCCAATCCACAAAGTAACGGTTCCGGATTCAATATAAATAAACTCCAATTCTGTATGCCAGTGCCATTCGACACAGTTGAAATCAAAAACTGACAGATCTTCATAATAAAACTGGAAAGGATAGAGATTGCTTCCGTGCTGAACTGTCTCCATCAAATCTTCATCTGTAATGATTTTAGTATAGGTTGTATTTATATTCATAGAAACTTCCTTCTTTGAAACATATTTTACGATATTATACAATAAATTTCGGAAATAAATCAATGAAAACAAAGATATTATGTTATATAATTCAATAAAAAACGAGGTGAAAGAACATGATATTTAAATGGTTAAATGAAAGTGAAATAATGATGGAGGGGGATAATATTGAAATATTCGCTCCTACAGGGATGGGGAAAACGTGTATATGAAAATTTGTCTATTAAGAGAAGAACAGTAAAAAATATCAGAGCTGGAAAAAAGGATTGGTGATTCCTAATATCTTATGAAAGTAATGGTGAAAATAGAAAATTCCATATCAGGAAAGAGTCTTTCTCTGTATGTTGGCAATAAGAGGAAGGTAAATAAATTAATGATCAATCTGATAGAAGCGGGATTTACCGTTAATTATGAGCCTCGTTATATATCGGGAAATTATGAAGGATGCTTTCTGTGTGAGGATGGAAATGTGATTAAAATATGTTGTAGAAAACAAAAGGAGTGATGACCATGTCAAATTATCAGAAAACAAAAAGAGCCTGTTATATGGGATTTATTACACAGGCAATTGCAGCTAATTTTGCTCCATTGTTATTTTTAAAATTTCATAATGATTATCAGATTGCACTTGGAAAAATCGCATTGATTTCTACCTGCTTTTTCCTTACACAGTTGTTGGTAGACCTGTTTTGTGCTAAGTTTGTGGACAAAATAGGGTATCGTATCTGTATTGTTATTTCTGAGGTGTGTTCCGCAGCAGGATTGGTTGGTCTGGCTTTTTTGCCGGATCTTTTGCCAGAACCGCTTGTTGGAATTATCCTGAGTGTGATAGTATATGCAGTCGGAAGTGGTCTGATTGAAGTACTTTGCAGCCCGATAGTGGAGGCGTGTCCATTTGATAATAAAGAGGCAACGATGAGTCTGCTTCACTCTTTTTATTGTTGGGGAGCAGTGGGAACGATTGTGATTTCCACACTGTTTTTTGCGGTGTTTGGCATGGACAGCTGGAAATGGCTGGCCGTCTTATGGGCACTTGTTCCGGCCATAAATATCTATAATTTTGCAACCTGTCCGATCGAGCATTTGGTAGATGAGGGGGAAGGAATGGGAATAAAAGAACTGTTTCGAAAACCTCTTTTCTGGATTTCCATATGTTTAATGATTTGCTCCGGTGCATCAGAACTGGCTATGGCACAATGGGCATCTGCTTATGCGGAGGCTGCTCTGGGGCTGTCAAAGACAGTTGGTGACCTGGCCGGTCCCTGCATGTTTGCTGTTACAATGGGGATCAGTCGTATAATTTTCGGAAAATATGGTGATAAAATAGATCTGATGAAATTTATGATCGGATCTGGATTTTTATGCGTGATATGCTACCTGCTTGCTTCTGTATCGTCAAATCCGATATCAGGTTTGATTGGATGTATTATCTGTGGCTTTTCTGTTGGGATTATGTGGCCCGGCACAATCAGTATTTCATCAGAAAGATTTCCGGCAGGTGGAACGGCTATGTTTGCTTTGCTTGCTATGGCGGGGGATCTGGGTGGAAGCATAGGTCCGGGGATTGTTGGACGTGTTACACAAAGTGTAGGAGACAATATTCGTGCAGGTATGGGAGTTGGACTTTTGTTCCCGGTTATTTTATTAATCATGCTTTTTATTTTTGCAAGGCAAAAATTTCTTTCAATAAAGTTTATGGGGGATATGATGGATGAAAATTGATATTAAGAATTTCAAATGGATTCGTGAACCAAAAGAATATAAAATTACGGAAAATGAGATTGAAATTGTCACAGAACCTCATACAGATTTATGGCAGAGAACATATTATCATTTTAGGAACGATAATGCGCCTGTTCTGCAGATGGAAACGAATGAAAAATATTTCAGTTTTGTAGTTGAGACCGATTTTATGGATAGTCATACGAGATTTGATCAGTGTGGGATTGTACTTTATCTGGATAGTGAGAATTGGTTAAAAGGTTCTATCGAATATGAAAATAAAAAATTTCAACATCTTGGAAGTGTGGTAACCAATCATGGTTATTCAGATTGGGCAACTACAGAAATTCGTGCAGATGTAAAGAAAATGTGGTATCGTTTAAGCAGAAGGGAAGATGATTATTGTATAGAGTGTTCAGCAGATGGGATTAAGTTTTCCCAGATGCGTGTCTGTCATCTTCATGAAGGTGGAAATCAAATTCGGTTTGGAGTTTATGCCTGCTCACCGGAAGAGTCATCCTTTAAAGCAATATTTAAGAATATGCAGCTGACGAAATGTCAGTGGCTGGCACACGATGGGCAGCAACCAGATTAAGAAATATATGGAATTCATCCAGGGATAAAGGCAGTACTGATAATTGGTTCTGCAAGTGAGCATATTTTATAACTGTAACAAACCGTTTTGGTACAGGACAGAACATCTTGATTGATGGACTTGAGGCTGGAAATGCGCATTTTGTATGGCCGGAGGAATAGCAATATAGACTACATAGGGAGATGACAGAATGAACAGATTCGAATTGATAAGTCAGATAAAAAAGTATAAAGCTTTTAATGAACAGGAAGAAAAAGATAAATATCTTCTTTTAGAGTGGATCATGGACAATGAGGATGCATTTTCAAGAGAAAATAAAATTGCTCATATTACAGCAACTGGTTGGGTGGTAAACAAAGACAGAAGCAAAGTCCTTATGGTATATCATAATATTTATGATTCATGGTCATGGGTTGGCGGACATGCAGATGGAGAAACAGATCTTCTGGCAGTTGCCATGCGCGAAGTCAAAGAAGAGACAGGAATTAAAAAAGTCTGTCCTGTAACAGAGGATATTTTTTCTCTAGAATCACTTACAGTAGATGGTCATATTAAAAATGGCAGCTATATTTCCAGTCATTTGCATCTTAATATAACCTATCTTCTTGAAGCGGATTCTGAAGAAACTGTTTCAATAAAAGAAGACGAGAACAGTGGAGTAGCTTGGTTCGCTCCGGAAGAAGCATTAAAAAAATCTTCGGAACCTTGGTTTGTAGCACATATTTATAAAAAACTGTTGGATAAGATGGACGAGACAGGAAGGAATGTAAGATGAAATCAACGCATGTGGAGACGGTATGTTGTCTACATCAGGTGAAATCGTAGAAGTCCTTAATTTTAGGCACTTTGCGAGGTATATGAGTTTCACACTAACAGGCAAACAAGGCAAGAAAAAGCAGACTATGAACGGCATCGAAGTGTCAGTAGTATTGCATCTGATATGAGGAAACACATTCGGATGGAATTAACATTTTTTATTCAATAGCATAGAAAAAAACCGAAAGGGCGCTTGTTTTCAGAGTTTCTGAAAGATGAGTGTCCTTTTCTTTTACTCAAAATCAAAGAAGCAGATAAAAAATGGAAAGAAGAAAAGAAATGTGTTCATTAAAGAGCAACGAGCCGGGTGAAGGCATTGTACTGATGAAATTGGACGAGATTCATAGATTTGAAGGACATCCATTCAAGGTGGAAAGAAATCAGGAATTAATTAGATCAGATGCTGAAGAATTACTTGCGTCAGCAAGGGAAGATATGTCGGGATATCCATGGAGTGATTCACCGGAAGGAAATAATTGCCAACTGAAGTTTGTGGGAAATGGGCAGCATTGGCTTCATACAGACGCAATTTACATAGTGGGCAATTTGCATAGATGATGATATTGACACCGCATTTAATATTATGTAAAATAGTATTGATTAAGTGGTATGTTTTTTTTACAGTAATATACTTAAATGGAAAAATTAGTATTTAGTTAAACCTGTCGAACGGCAGCAACACAAAATCAAATGAGCCATCTGTGTAAGTTTGTCTTCGCAGATGGCTTTTTTGAGCTTTAACAAAAAGTATGAAAAAGGAAAATATATATGAAGACAATTATAAAGTATGAATTGGTTATAAATGAAGCACTTCGATCAGCACTTAATTATGATACACCTGATGAACAGATAAATGAATTTATTCGCTTTTTTGGTAAACATATCGGTTCTGACAGGATATATATTTTCGAGGATTGCGATAAAAGACATGCTACCGATAATACTTATGAATGGTGTGCTGATGGGATAATTCCTGAGATTGATGAATTGCAGAATGTCAATATGGATATCATAGACTGGTGGTACGAGGCATTTTCTAAAGGAGAAAGTATAATCATCATTGATGTAGAAGAAATCAGAGAAGAACATTGCATATCCTATAATATGCTGAAGGCACAGAATGTAAAAAATGTGGTAGTATGTCCTTTATACTATAAAAATGAGATAAAGGGATTTTTTGGTGTAGATAATCCTCCAAAGAGTGATTATAGAGGACTTACCACATTTCTGGATATGGTGGGAACGCTTCTTGTTTCGTTTTTGAAACTGCGTAATTCGTTTATAAAATCAAATAATATGGCAAAGCTCAGAAGTTACTCATCACTTTCAAAAATTTATGAAGCCATGCATTATATTAATGTACAGACGGGCAGATATCATGTCGTGAAGACAACAGTGCAGTTTTCCGAATGTTTGGAAAAAGATGCCAGAAAAATGGGAGAATATGAAATCAGGGATGATTTTTATGGACATATCAAACACTTTACAGAAAAAGTATGTATAGAATCACAACTTGAAGAAGCACTTGAATTTATAGATATCCGTACGCTTGAAGAACGGCTTCAGGGGAAAATCAGTATCACACATGAATTTACAGATAAAAGAACAGGCTGGTGCCGCAGCAGGTTTATTCCTGTAGATTATGATGAAAATGGCAGCCTTTTGCATGTGCTTTATTGTATCGAGTCTATAGAAGAAGAGAAAAAACGTGAGAATCGACTGCTTTATCTGGCACAGACGGATCTTATGACAGGAATATGTAACCGTGGAAGTGGAGAAAGCAGGATTTCTGCATATTTGAAAGAAAGAAAAGCAGGATTGCTCTGCCTGATCGACTGTGATAAATTTAAATCCATAAATGATACATATGGTCACGCTGTAGGGGACAAAGTGCTTATAGCCATTGCAGAGACTTTACAGAAAGTATGCCGCGATAAGGATGTAATTTTTCGACTTGGAGGCGATGAGTTTGCAATATTTATGCCGGGGATGATGGAGCAAAAGGCAGCAGAGAAATTTTTTGCAAGACTTTTTGAGAATATCAGACAGATCGATATTGAGGAAATGCAGGGGAAAAGTATAGAAATAAGTATGGGAGCATGTTTTTACGAGGGAACTGAGGAAGTTTCTTTTGATGAGCTGTACAAAAATGCTGACAGTGTAATGTATCAGAGCAAAGAAAAACAAGGTTGTAGTGCTATGATTTACGGATTGTATACAGACAAAAAAGACAGCTGAAAGGTGATAATTAAATATGAAATCAATGCAAAATGACATGACTGTTGGAAATCCAATGAAGATTATTTTAAGCTTTACGCTTCCGATTTTTATTGGAAATGTATTTCAGCAGTTTTACAATATGGCCGATGCCGTGATCGTTGGTAAATTTGTCGGCAATAAAGCGCTGGCGGCAGTCGGAAGTACGGGTACGATTATGTTTCTGATTTATGGGTTTGTAGTCGGCATGACTGCGGGATTTACCGTACTTACGGCACAGAAATTCGGAGCCGGAGATATGAAAAGCATGCGCAAGACAGTAGTAGGCGCAGGGGTGTTATCCTTTGTTGTGGGTGCTCTGCTTACCGTATTGTTTATGGTATTTATGAAACCGCTTCTGACTTTGATGAATACGCCGTCTGATATTTTTGCGGATGCGTATGCATATATCATGATCGTCAGCGGCGGAATTCTTGCGCAGATGCTGTACAATTTATTGTCCAGTATTCTGCGTGCACTGGGAAACAGTAAACTTCCCCTGTATTTTCTGATTATCAGTGCACTTTTGAATATTGTGCTGGATCTGGTGTTTATCATAGGATTTCATATGGGCGCAAAAGGAGCGGCAGTAGCGACCGTGATTGCACAGGGAACATCCGGAGTGCTTTGTTTGTTTTATATTATTGCGAAGGTGCCGGTGCTTCATCTGAAAAGGGAAGATTTCTATGTAGAAAGTGATATATACAAAAATCAGCTTCGTATAGGAATTCCGATGGCATTGCAGTATTCAATCACAGCTATCGGAACGATGATGGTACAGTCCTCATTGAATATTCTGGGATCTACACTGGTTGCGGCATATACTGCAGCAGGAAAAATCGAACAGGTAGTCACACAGGCATATGTAGCTATGGGCACAACTATGGCGACCTATGGTGCGCAGAATATGGGCGCCGGTTCTGTAAAGCGTATCCGTGAAGGATTCCGAGCATGCACGATCATCGGTGCCGTGTATTCTGTTGCAGCCGCAGCGTTCATTATGACGGTGGGAAAATTTATGACCTATCTGTTTGTATCAGAAGATGTAAATGTGATCATGAGTTCTGTTGATGTTTATCTGAAATGTATCGGAATTTTCTTCATTCCGCTGGCAATCGTAAACATTTATCGAAATGGAATTCAGGGACTTGGTTATGGACTTCTGCCGATAATGGCCGGTGTGGCAGAGCTGATCGGACGTGGAGTTGTGGCGGTGATCGCCGGAGAAATGCGCAGTTATACAGGGGTCTGTCTGGCAGGACCGGCTGCATGGTCGCTGGCGGCGGCGCTGTTGATCGTAATGTATTTCTTCATTATGAATGTACATTTGAAAAAAGTATTTGGGACGAACGGGAAAGACTGATGAAGTCTTTCCTTTTTTGTACACAAACGTAGTAATAAAAACTATATCACAAAGAAAATAAAACAATAAAACATTGACATACATAGTGAAAAGATTTATACTAACAAATAGTTTGATAATCAAAATAAATACAGGAAAGAAAAAGGAGATACTATGCATACAGACAATACATCATTAAAGCCACTCCAGATAGGAGAACTGACAGCAGAGAAACCAATCATTCAGGGCGGTATGGGAGTTGGTGTCAGCAGAAGCTCTCTTGCCGGTGCAGTGGCGGCAGAGGGAGGCATCGGGATTATTTCGACGGCACAGATTGGATATGACGAGGAAGGGTTTGAACGGGATCAGGCAGGATGTAACCGCCTTGCCATAAGTAAACACATTCGCCGGGCAAAAGAGATCGCTGGCGGCAGAGGTCTGGTTGGTGTCAATATCATGGTGGCACTGAAACATTACAAAGAGCATGTGCAGGAAGCTGTGAAGGCCGGCGCAGACGTAATCATCAGCGGAGCCGGACTTCCGATGGATCTGCCGAAACTGGTCGGAGACAGTGTAACAAAAATTGCACCAATCGTTTCTTCTAAAAGAGCTGCGCAGCTGATTTTGAAAATGTGGGCGCATCGTTATGAGCGTACAGCCGATTTTCTTGTGATTGAAGGACCGAAGGCCGGAGGTCATCTGGGATTTTCACGAGATCAGTTAAAGGATGTGGAAGCACTTGATTATGATCAGGAGATTAAAGAAATTATTGAATGTAAAAAAGTATATGAAGAAAAATTTCATACAAAGATTCCGGTAATTGTTGCAGGGGGGATTTTTGACAGAAGTGACATTGATCATGCACTGGAATTAGGGGCTGATGGGGTGCAGATTGCCAGCCGGTTTGTGGCAACAAAGGAATGTGATGCGGCTGAAGAATATAAACAGGCTTATATAAATGCAAAGAAAGAAGATGTCCAGATCATTCAGAGTCCGGTTGGAATGCCGGGAAGAGCACTTCGAAATGAATTTATCAAAGGTCTGGAAAGTGCCAGAAAACCGATCACAAAATGTTACAATTGTCTCGAGAAATGTGATCCGCGGTCAGTGCCGTATTGTATCACGAAAGCACTGATAGATGCAGTCAGAGGAGACATAGAGAACGGTCTCATTTTCTGCGGAGAAAATGTGAACCGTATTCATGAGGTGACAACCGTACATGATCTGATGCAGGAACTTTGTTACTGAACCGGTTCGCGGTTCCGAAATCTTGCGTACAGTGCGTGAACGACGGTGATCAGAGTCGGAAGCAACATCAGGATTCCGTACCAGTTGGAATTGGACAGAAGTATCAGTGGAAGCACAAAAGCCAGAAAAAAACCAAAATACAACATTCCGGACAGTATACATGGCAGGAAATGATTCCAGCCGATCAGGCCGGACAATGCGGCAAGAATCAGCATGAAAAATGCCATATAATTTGTAAGAGTATTTTGCGGAAAATCAAGCAGACTTACGGAAATACTCATGGCAACACCGGTCAGCAGAAAAAAAACATTAAAAATGCGCATCAGGCGTGTTACAAAAGGTGAACTGCCATTTGGTGAGCAGTATTCCCAGAGTTCGACTTCGAGCTTTTCTGCGAGTTCTCTTGCTGCTCTGGTAAAGGTATTGTTTGTCATGACCATGGCGGCATCACAGTCATAGAAGTCTGCACCGGCATAGGCTTCCTGAATGGCTTTGTTGCCAACAGGATGAGAGTAATATTTGCACTGGATTCCATACTTCAATCCGTTTTTCTGTGCAAGAATGTCAATGCCCTGGTCACCACTTCCCTTGGTTACGGTAACTTTGTGAAATCCGCGGTAACGTAATAATTCTGCACAGCGATGTTCAAACTGTAAACCATCCATGTCTCAAAAATCCTTTCTGTCAGTCCTGTCTGTTATTGCCTATTTTAGCTTTTGGGGAGGGAAAATGTCAATAATAGAATCAGGAAGAGGCAATGAAACATAAAGCTTGATAAAGTGACAGTTTCTGGTAAAATGAGGAGAAAGGAGGCGACAGTTATGATTACGCTCAATGACTACCTTTATTCAGGAGATACGATACTTCGTATTTTGCATAATTATATTCATGATCTCAGAAAAGATGCAAAGAAAACGCATAATGAAATCGATATGATCCACTGTAATTTCCTGATTCTGATCAGAGAACTTCTGGAACATAATGATTTCCTTACTGCGCAGTCTCAACAGATCAGAGAATTTTATAAATATATGGCAAAAGAATATCCGTTTCTTGCGTTTACGTTTCGGGGGCGGATCAAGTCACTGATACGTGCAGAAGAAAAATTTAATGGGTATGTTGTAGAGTATATTTATAATTATTATACAGAACACGGGCTATATCCGTCGTTTACGGAGCTGAAGAACAGACTCAGTTGTTTTCGTGATTTCATTGCGTATCGTATTGTGATCGCGATGCCGAGGTGTCATCTGAAATGTGAAGGGGATCGTGAGAAGGAAGAACTGAAATATTTATATGAAATTGCCAATGTACTTCCGGGTTTTCTTGAGGAGAGAGGATTTACGGCGGAACCGGCAAATGGTGTAAAAGAAAGTACCTCTTCGCTTTTAAATGAAGATGTACGACCATACTACAGGGATTATATCTGCGGGACAGAACCGGATGAATATCAGTCTTTACATATTACATTTTATGATAACAGTTCAAGGTCTTATATGGAGGTTCAGCTTCGTACAAAGACAATGGATGACATAGCGGAAATCGGACCTGCCAATCATCTTGGATATGAGAAAAAGCAGGAGAGTGAAAGAGTCAGAAGAGATGCCATTCCGAAAGGGGAATGCATTTATTTTGATGAGGCTTATGAGCGAGGGATGAAGCTTCTCGGACTGGAATTGTCCGAACTGGATGTGAATATGTTTTCGGCAGTAAATAACAGTCTGATCAATGACGGCTGCGGATTGTACCGCGGCCGCCTGATCCTTCCATATGAACATCTTTCGAGATTTCAGAACGATCTGATCGACTGATAAAAGCGGACTGGCAGGGTATCAGCGTTCCATCATACTGATGGATTCGATACCCACACTGCCTCCGCGTACCACTTCTATATTTTTGAATTCTTCTTTGATCAGTTTGACAACTGCGTCATTTTTGGTTGCCGTCTGTATAAATTCGAGAAGCAGACTGTCTTTGCCATAGTCAATGACTCTGGCTTTGAAGGTTTCTGCAATCTGAAACAATTCTACTTTATCAGCAGGAGAACATTTCCGTACTTTTACATATAAAATTTCTTTCATGCGGACAAATACATCAGTGAAGTCGATGACTTTAATGACTTCTACCATGCGGTTGAGCTGTTTTTTGATCTGCTCAAATGTTTCATCATCGCTGACGGTTGCAATCGTCATTCTGGAGACGGTCGGATCTTCTGTAGTACCTACAGTAAGACTGTCCAGGTTATAGGACTTACCGGAAAAAAGTCCGGAGATTTTGGAAAGTACACCGACCTGATTTTCAACGTAAAGAGAGATCCATCTAGTTTTCATTCCTTTATCCATTTTTGATTCCTCCTAACAATCCATAATCAGATCAGCCAGTGTTCCGCCTGGTTTGACCATCGGATAAACCATTTCTTCCGGATCAATGATAAATTCGATCACGGTAGGTACCTTTGTGCTTGTACGCGCTTCTTCAAATGCAGCTGCAATTTCTTCACGTGAGGTTACGCGGATTCCTTTTGCACCATAACTTTCAGCAAGCTTGATAAAATCCGGAGTATATTTTGGATATTCCTGTCCGTCTGTTCGGCGGGAAAGTGCACCGGATCTTAAGTTAGTCATGGAGTAACGTTTTCCGTAGAAAAGTTTCTGCCACTGACGTACCATACCAAGGTAAGTGTTATTGAAGATGCAGTTGATGATCGGCAATTCTTCAAGAACAGCAGTTGCCAGTTCCTGAATGTTCATCTGCATACCGCCATCACCGGAAATGGAGATGACAGGAGTACCCGGATTACCAATCTGTGCACCGATTGCTCCCGGAAGTCCGTATCCCATGGTTCCGAGTCCGCCGGACATGACAAGTTTACGGTTCTCAGTGATATCTACGAACTGGGAGGTCAACATCTGATGCTGTCCGACATCGGTTACGATGATCGCTTTGTCAAACTGTTTATTGATCTCAGTGAAAATATCCAGAGGTCCCATCAGCGGACGGTTCTTCATAGTAAGCGGATGTTCGTTTTTCCATGCATCGATTTCCACACGCCATTTTTTCGTATTACATTCAGTAACATATTCAGCCATTTTTGTGATGGCTTCTTTAGCATCGGCAACGATCGGGACATCTACATGGATATTTCTGGAAATAGATGCTGTGTCGATATCGATATGAACGATCTGGGCATTCGGGGCAAACTCGTGGAGTTTACCGGTGATACGATCGTTAAAACGTGTACCGATGGAAAAAAGAAGATCACAGTTGGTAACAGCCATATTTGCAGCATAAGCACCATGCATGCCGAGATTTCCGATAAAGAGAGGATGTTTCGTGGAGATAGCACCGCGGCCCATAACGGTTGTAACAACCGGAATCTGAGTTTTTTCTACAACGGAGGTAAAAATCTCATTTGCATTAGCAATGTTAACACCACCGCCGGCGAGGAACAGAGGCTTTTTTGCTTTTTGAAGCATCTTCAGAGCCTTCTTTAGCTGTCCCATATGTACGTTGGTATTTGGTTTATAACCACGGATATTGACGCTCTTTGGATATTCTGCACTACCGAGTTCTGCCATGACATCTTTTGGAAGGTCGATCAGGACAGGGCCGGGGCGGCCGGTTCTTGCGATATAAAAAGCTTCTTTAATGATGCGGCCGAGATCTTCACGGTTGCGGACAGTGACTCCGTATTTTGTAATGCTACGTGTAATGCCGACAATGTCAACTTCCTGAAAAGCATCATTTCCGATCAGATGACGTGCAACCTGTCCGGTGAAGCAGACAAGTGGCACGCTGTCATAATTTGCTGTAGCAAGTCCGGTGACGAGATTGGTAGCTCCCGGGCCGCTGGTTACCAGACAGACACCGACCTTTCCTGTAGTTCTTGCGTAAGCATCTGCCTCATGGACAAGTGCCTGTTCATGACGCGGCAGGATGATGTCAATGCCACTCTGGCGATATAATTCATCACTGATATCGATGGTGCATGCGCCCGGGTAACCGAATAAGGTGGTTACGCCTTCTTCTTTTAAGGCTTTTACCAGTAATTTATTTCCTGAAATCTGTCTCAATAGACTACCTCCTTCTATACAATAAAGCGGATAAATTCGCTTTAAAGTCTATAAAAAAATCCCAAGCATATAAAACACTCAGGACCGAAAATCCGCGGTACAACTATGGAGATAATTATAAAATAAGAGACTATATTTGTCAATGTTCACAATTTCTGATAGAATAGAAAACAGTGTGACTGCTGTGGACAGAATGGGCAGTATCAGGACGCATAAAAATGATATTTGGAGATAAAGATCAGATGAACGAAACAGATAAGATCCTGCATTTGATGGAAGCCTGCAGGCTCTGTCCGAGAGAGTGTGACGTGAACCGGCTGAAAGGAAAGAAAGGATTCTGTGGCGTAGGTGCAAAAGTGATGGTTGCAAGGGCTGCTCTTCATATGTGGGAGGAACCCTGCATTTCCGGAAAAGAAGGATCGGGAGCTGTGTTTTTTTCAGGCTGTTCGCTGGGATGCGGATTTTGCCAGAACAGACGCATATCAAGAGGACAGAGCGGGAAGCAGATTACGATCGAACACCTTGTGGATATTTTTTTGAATCTGCAGGAACAGAAGGCAAATAATATTAATCTGGTGACGGCAGGACAGTTTCTGCCACAGGTGGCGGAAGCGCTGAAAAGAGCAAAGGCACGGGGACTGCATATTCCGGTCGTATATAACAGCAGTGGCTATGAGAAAACAGAGATGCTTAACATGCTCGATGGCCTGGTGGATATTTATCTGCCGGATTTTAAGTATATGGATCCAGAACTTGCAGGGAAGTATTCTCATGCGAAGGATTATCCGCAGGTGGCGAAGCTGGCACTGGCGGAGATGGTTCGGCAGACGGGAATGCCAGAATTTGACAGCCGCGGGATGATGAAGCGAGGTGTGATCGTTCGACATCTGTTATTGCCGGGACATGTAAAAAATTCAAAAAATGTATTAAAGTATCTGTATAAAACTTATGGAGACAAAATTTATATAAGCATGATGAACCAATACACACCGATGCCGGCGATGAAAGATGATCCGCAGTTATCACGAAAAGTAACAGACAGAGAATATGAGAGACTGATTGATTATGCAATTTCGCTGGGATTGAATAATGGTTTTATTCAGGAAGGTGAAACGGCAAAAGAAAGTTTTATACCGGAATTTAATGGAGAGGGAGTATAAATGGCTGAGAAGAAATTAACGAAGAAATTTGGACAGAAACGAGATTTTAAGAGTGAAGAAAAGAAGACAAAAAACAACACATATATGAAAAAGAAAACTTATAAAGAACCGGTGAAAAAGCAACAGAAGACAACAGACGAAAAATGCGAGCCTAAAAAAGTGGCTTCAAAGAAGACTGAAAAATCACTCTGTCCGGTGCACGGAAAATGTGGCGGATGTCAGCTTCTGGATATGCCTTATGAGAAGCAACTGAAAAAGAAACAGAATCATGTAAGTAAACTTCTTCAGCCATATTGCAAGACAGAGAAGATCATCAGAATGGAGGATCCGTTCCATTACAGAAACAAAGTACATGCTGTATTCGGTCATCGAAAGGACGGTACCGTGATTTCAGGAACATACCAACAGGGAACGCATTTTATCGTACCCGTTGATGAATGTCTGATTGAAGATAAGAGAGCAGATGCGATCATCTGCGATATTCGCGGACTTCTGAAATCATTTAAGATAAAGACCTATAATGAGGACACCGGATACGGATTGTTTCGCCATGTGCTGGTACGCACCGGTTATCACAGTGGACAGGTGATGGTGGTTCTTGTACTTGGCTCCCCGATTCTGCCATCCAAAAACAATTTTGTAAAAGCACTTCGTAAACTTCATCCGGAGATTACGACGATTATTTTGAATGTCAATGATCAGAAGACAAGTATGGTTCTTGGCGAAAAAGAAACTGTACTGTACGGTAAAGGGTACATTGAAGATGAACTTTGTGGACATACCTTTCGCATTTCTTCAAAATCTTTTTATCAGGTCAATCCGGTTCAGACAGAGAAGCTTTATGCAAAAGCAATCGAGCTTGCCGGACTGACAGGAAAAGAACGGGTGATCGATGCATACTGTGGAATCGGTACGATCGGTCTGATTGCCAGCGACAAGGCAAAAGAGGTCGTCAGTGTGGAACTGAATCCGGATGCAGTCAAAGACGCAATTGTCAATGCAAAACGAAACGGAATCAAAAATGTGCGATTCTACCGTAATGATGCAAGTGTGTTTATGCGCCAGATGGCAAATGAAGGCGAAAGTGTGGATGTTGTATTCATGGATCCGCCACGCAACGGAAGTGATGAGAAGTTTTTATCCTCTGTAGTGACGTTACGTCCGAAACGGATCGTGTACGTTTCCTGCGAGCCGACAACACTTGCCCGTGACCTCAAATACCTTACTAAACACGGCTATCGTGCAGTCACAGCAGTACCGTTTGATATGTTCCCCGCGACCGAACATGTGGAGACGGTTGTTCTTTTGTCCCAACAAAAACCAGATGACACGATAGAGATCGACTTAGACCTGGACGAGCTGGATGCCACCAGTGCCGAGTTGAAAGCAACCTATCAGGAAATCAAAGATTATGTGCTGAAAGAATTTGGCTTGAAGGTTTCAAATTTATATATTTCTCAGGTAAAACGCAAATGTGGAATTGAAGTGGGAGAAAACTATAATCTTCCAAAATCAGAAAATGCAAGAGTTCCACAATGCCCGAAAGAGAAAGAAGATGCTATCAAGGCTGCCCTGAAATATTTTGCGATGATCTAAGGACATCGCTGATTTCAAGGAGGAATAACACATGAAAAGCACATTTGAAAAAATGGGTGGAACCTACACACTTGGCGCAGACGGAATTTACTATCCGAATCTTGTCAGTACAGATGAAGAACCGCATTATGGGAAATATGGAATGATGCGGAAAACATATCTGAAAGAGCATCGTCCGGCAATGTATTCACTGTATATGCTGGAAGACAGACTGACAGAACATCTGAATACTGTGGACGATGAAGCACAGGAGAGAATGGATATTCTGGTGAGTCAGATGATGGAAAAACAAGCTATTACGGAAGAATTGAAAGCCTATGACCATATGGAATGGGTCAGGGCGGTGAATAATATCCGAAATGCAGCAGAAGAGATTGTGTTGAAAGAATTAGTGTATATTTAAAGCGTGGAAAGCTCCTTCGGGAGCTTTTTGCTGCTTATAAGATAATTTCCGTTGGAGATTGTGATTTAACGGTTTGATTTATAAAACTGGCAATGATACAATTAATATAATTTGAAAGAAAGCAGAGTGAATTGATTGTTGAAGATGACAAAAATTAAATGATGGAATATGTCTGGCTTTAAAGAAAGATGCTTATTTCTTTTATCATTGCAGAAGGCTAGAGAAATCTTGAAAAGGGAAGATATCATATTGATTTTATTAAATGTGGACTTGCCGGATGAAAATGCATTAATTTTGTAAGAGAAATCAGGAAAAATAGTCAGGTAGCGATTATTCTTCTTACTGTAAATAACATGGAAGTAGGTATTGTGCAGGATTAGAAACTGGGCGAATGACTATATTATGAAGCCATTTAGACAATGGTTCTGCGTGCAAGAGTGTCTGTGTAGTTTAGAAATAAAGAACATACTATCAAATTGTCTTAAAAATATCTAATAGGAGGGTAAAGGTTAACCATGATAAATAGAGAAATATTTACAGAAAGTCCAGAAGATGATTTGTGGCGAGAACTACTGCAATACTCATATCGGGCGAACGTTTCAAGATATTTAAAGGAACATTCCTTGGATGAGGATGAAGATACAATAAACACAATTATTGGGTCTTTCCTGCAGGCAAATGAATATTTTAAAGCAAGTAAGAGTGCAAATCTTCAGATATCGCCGTTACTTTTGTATTATGGAGCAACTAATCTGCTATTGGGATTGACTTCATTGATGACAGGTAAGAGACCTGAAATAAAAAATCATGGCATGACAGCAATAGAATCTACAATAAGTACATATATCGCAGAGGCTAATGTTGTTTTTGGAGATCCTAATACTGGAGGTATACATCAATTTGCTAGAATACTAGGGTTCGAAAAGGATTTGACAAAGTGTGGTGAATGGAAGATGATGGATTTCTTATCATCTATTGTTGAAATCGATCAGGATTATAGAAAATGTTATGCACAAGAAAATGGTAATACGCTTCTTCTTGACCTTTTTAATACACCAACGGGAACAATCGAACGATTATATTTAAACAAAAATAAGGTTGAAGCTATTAGTGCAGTTTTAAATAATGTTGAGGGTTTTGAGAAAAATTATCTTCTACCGCAAGTAGGACATGAACGTGAATCAGACAGGGATTATCTTATCTTAAGGAAAAAGATGTCCGGAAAAGACATAAAAAGGATTTCCTTTTCCGGACAGCCTTATTTACAAGCTGGTTTTATAAAGAATGGACAGTTGATTACATTGCCGCCTTTGTTCAATATGTATGCAGCGCTTTTTATTATGGGATCGCTTTGCCGTTATCATCCAGAAAAATGGGGACCATTTGTACTAAATGATGAAACTGGCGAACGACTTCTGTTTGAGAAATTCTTGTATCTATCAAGGAGAATTATACCGAATATCGTTCTTAACCTATTAAATAACGATAATGTGGTTTATGTTACTCAAAAATACTCAATTAATGAAACCATTAAGCATGTGGGTGAACATGAGATAAAAGAACTTATACAGAAAGAACTATATGCTGCAGAAGAAAAACGCAGATTAAAGAGATAATTAAGGTGGTGATAACAGTGGATTTTAGATCTGAAGTATTCAAATTATGCAAAGCAATACAGAAAAGAACAGAAACAAATATTGTCAATGATACATATCTAAGGCTTTTCACTTGCAAATCTGAAGAATATGTGATACCCCAATATTCAATGTTTCATGAGGCGGCAAAACACGGAAATAACCAGTTTTATGGGTATCTTTATGCTAATGAACATACGGATGATTATAAGACGGTATTACAAGGGATTACACCATTACCTGATAAGGACATACAGATATTTGCAAGAGCACATGCCACTATTTACGCTCTTATAAAAGAATGTGTTAAGGAGTTAGAGATTTCAAATCCTAAGATTGCGAAGGCATTGGACCCATATAGTAAATATAGACCTATAACTGCACCAGCAGGAGTACCATTCTTAGCTGAAAAGGAATATGAAAAAGCTGCGGAAGCATTTCGAGAATCTAAACTATACAAAAAACTGATTAATTCATCGATTAATGCTCTCGTGGAAGAACTTAAACCTGAGGACATACATACTATGTTTATGGTTTTCGAGAAGGAGATAGTGGCGTGTCCTTTAGATGTAGTGCCAGAAAGTATTAAACCACTAGAAAAATGTTTGGTAACAAAATTTGAAAAAATAGAAGAAATATTACTGGCTGAAACATTGATGATTTTTGCTCTTCAAAAATCATTGGAAAATGCTTGTAGTCTGTTGTATACAGCTTTAATTGGAGATGATTTACGCGTATTTAATAATGACAACATATTTAGCATTGATAAAAATTATAGTAATTCTCTGAGAAAGATTATACAACTATCTGCCATTGGAATTTTTTTGACTGGAAAATCAAATACGGTAGGAGATATTATGTTGGTTGACTGTGATCCTTCTCCTGAATATCATATGCATGAATTTGGGGTGATACAGTCGTATTCGGCAAGTTTTAATGGTGAAATGGGAGATACAAGTAAAGTTACAATGATGGTTGTTGATGATTTACTTAATCCATATCATCTTCTAACAAATAGAATTATTGATATGGATTTCCCACCGCTGGTTAGAGAAGAACTAGAAGATAGTAAAGATAAAAATATATCTGTAAAAAAGAAAATATCTCGAAACGAGAAGTGCCCATGTGGAAGTGGATTAAAGTATAAATTTTGTTGTGGAAAGAATAAGTAATAGAAATTGGGCTATAGGTATGAGACTGTAACAGCTGTTGTAGACAAGTTTCACATTGTAATATAGAAAGGCGTATGGAGTTGCTGATCCATGCGCCTCTTTTTAAAGAAATTATAATTCTATATCATATGATCTTTTCTTAGTTCGAGCAGGCTGATTTCGTCGCATCTCCTGTTTCCTCTGATATTCAAGTTCCCATGCACGATGGGAGAAAACATCAGGATCCTCCACATTGAGATAATCCACCTCATTGGCGGCAATATCACGACGGTGATAGTCGTAATATTTACCGAAAGTACCTTTGAGTTGTTCAATCAGCTTATCCCGAAAATCAGGACGTATCTGGATTCTGGTATCCAGCAATTCTGTGTACTGTTCTGGTTCAGGACGAAATTTTTCTTCCCGGAAAGCGGCGGCATCTTTTTCAAGCTGTTTTTTGAGCGAGATGTCCTGAGAATCCAGGATATCCAGATTGTTATTCATCTGGTCATATTTTTTGGATAGATTCGTCATATCTTTATCGGTAGAGCATTCTGCCTGGAAGATTAGCTGCTCTTTCCTTGATTTCAGTTCTTCGATTTCTTCGGTAATAGTGGTAAGCTGCTGATTCAATTTTATATGCTGGATGGGATTCAAAATACTGGTTTTCTCTTTTTTCACATTCAGTTCTTTTCGCTCTGTAACTTTAGCTTTGAGTTTCTTTTTAACGGTGTTGTATTTATTCAGTATTGGATTAAAATGATTCATCCAGTCATGGATCACTTCTTTTTGCATCTCATTGTGGAGCAAATGATATTGTGTAAAAATCATGTGATTTCGGATTGCTTCCAATGTTTCTGCAATTATTGGAATAGACTTTTCTACAGCTTCAGCCAGTTTTGCTACTTTTGCTTTTAATTCTCGGAGCATTTTGTTATCCGCACGAATCTGACGGTTGATTTCACAGCGGTCTGCTATCATGCCTTTCTTTTCCATATTCTGGGCAATGTAGCCTTCATGGATGGTTGGCTGTTCGGTGATTCCCTGATCTGCAAAGCTGCGGTGATCAATGGTAGCATTTATCTGATTACGTGCAAGCATTTCATTTACGGCATCTGCCCAGTTTGCCCGCCAGATACAAAGTTGTTCATCGCTGTTCCATTGTTGGGAAATAGGATTCTGTCTGCCATATCGGCTACTCTTGGGGTGTTTATCAATTCGTTCATATCCTTTTTCCTGTGCAATAGAAGAAGTCAGATATTCTTTCTTTTTCCCAACTTTATAGCGATATTGCTTTTCCCATCCCTGTTTCTGAGCAGTTTTAAATTCAGAAGCAGTAAACCCTTTTTCTTCCCCATCTTTGATACAGAGATATTCTTTTTCTGTTTTATACTGCCATGTTCCATTTTCATTTAATGGTCGGACAGTAAGAAGAATGTGTGCATGGGGATTGTGACCATCTGTATCGTGAATGGCAAAATCAGCACACATCCCCATATCTACAAAATTCTTTTTAATAAAATCTTGAAGAAGAGAAATATTGCTGTCTTTATCCAACTCAACGGGGAGTGCGACAACAAATTCTCTTGCAAGTCGGCTGTCTTTGGTCTTTTCGGTTTCTTCCACAGCATTCCAGAGTTGTTCCCGGTCATTCCATTCCAATGGAGCCATTGGAGGAAGCATCACCTCCTGATAGATCAGCCCCTGTTTTCTGGTATAGTCATGCTGGATGCCGTCATAATCATTGTACATGCGGCTACAGCTCATATAAGCAGAAGCAGCAACAGCAGACCGACCGGAACCACGGCTGACGACTTTGGCTTGCATATGATAAATTGCCATATCTGGCACCTCCTTTCGATGTTGCCTGCAACAGCGGATAAAGCTCTCGGCAGAGCGCACGAGCCCCGAAGGGGATACCACTGCCTGATTTATCAGGTGGTGAGTAAGTGCGCCCTTCGGGAGTAGAACTTGTGCGTTTACATTCCCCGTAGCCGGATCATCAGCTCCCGTTTCAGGGAATCTAAATCCATTTCTTTAATATGGGGAACAATACTTTCCAGAATTGCTCCTTCCTGGACTAACCTGTGTGTTCTGGCATCACGTTCTTTTTTGCGATTTCTTGCTTCGGCTTCTTCCTGGCGGTGTCTTGCCTGTAAAAGTGCTTTTTCTTCCGGTGTCATGATTTTTTTATCTGCCATATCTGGCACCTCCTTTTTATGCCCGTATCCGGGCAGTTTTGGTTTTAAAATCTTTTGGTTTGGTACTATGGTTTTAGATAACTGACAGTGACATATTTCCGGTAATAAATGAGGAAAGAAAGTAGTACCACTGTCAGTGAAAAGTAATCATTGTGTTATACTTTTTTGAGTCAATTCTGGTTTGGAGCATGATTGTTCAACAGGATTTTTTTCGCCTGTTTTAAATTAGCTGTTGCATTGTCCTGACGAATATTCCGGTTATTGATACGGACAGGAATACATCTCTCCAGAATACGGTCATAAATTCGTTTGTGTGCGATATCAGCGGCGTTATTCAGCTCTGATAAAGTGAGATTGGTCGTTATGATCAGGGGCTTTTTACTGCGGTAACGACTGTCAATCACATTGAATACCTGTTCCAGTGCAAAGTCAGAGTTCCGCTCAATTCCGAGATCATCAATAATCAGAAGACTGTAGCGGTTTAAGCTGTTGATGAACTGGTTTCTGTCTTCAAAATGCATTCCGGTAAGGGTATTTAGAATCCGAGAGAAGTTGGTCATCAGTACAGGAATGCCTTTTTCCAGAAGGGCATTGGCAATGCAGCCTGCAAAAAAAGATTTTCCAGTACCGACATCACCCCAAATAAGAAGTCCGGAAGCGTTTGATTTCATCTCTTCCCAGTTACTTACATAATTGTGTGCCAGTTTTATTTCCGGATTGATGCCGTTATCCCTGGCAAAAGTGTAGTCATAGAGTGCTTTGTCCTGTAAGCCGCTGGTTTTAAGATGCTCTATTTCCATTTGTTTTTCATGAAGTTTTCTCTGGGCTTCTTCCTGCTCAAAGATTTCCTGCTGGCATTTACAGCGGATGGAAGGAATAAGAACCTTTCCCTGTAATTTATGCCTGCATTGCCTTGGCGTATTGCATTTAGAACAGTAGATCAGGTGGTCTGTTTCGTTAAAATATTCATCAGACTGAAGCTCTCTGTTTGGGGTTATAGCTGTTGGTTTTTCTATAAATTTTGTCATAATGTTTCGTATTCCTCACTTTCGTAATTTCGTTGCCGGGAAGCAGGATGATCCTGTCTTGCCCAACTGATGATGGTAGCTGCGTGGTTCTGATATTGCTTTCCGGTAGAAGCCATATAACCGGATAAGCGTTCAATATAATCCTTCCAGTCAGGGATTGTCTGCCGGATATCTTCCAGCTCTTTCTCTGACAGAAAAACATTTTGAAATTTTCCATAGGGTGAGAGTGGCTCCTTACTCCCTCTTATTGCTAAATTGTTCTTTTTTATCTCTTTCTTATTACCAGACAGTTTTCTGTCTGTATCAGGGAAAGAATCTTGTCTGTCAATAGGACAGTTTTCTGTCTGTCTTAGGGAAAGAAATCTGTCTGTATAGTGGATGGTTTCTTTTGGGAGTTTTACATAAATCCGATTGGGCTGTCCGGGACCCTGCCGTTTTCGGAAGATAAGCTCCTGTTTTTCCAGTACTGCCAGAGCAGTTTTAACCGTCATCTGGCTTTTGTGGAGAACTTCTGCCAGTGCTTCAATCGTAAAGTAAATGAACACATGACCGTCTGTATCTGACCAGCCCTCATTTTTCTGGGAAAGCCTTGCCCGGTCGAGCAGGATAATATAAAGCATTTTGGCAGTTTCGTTTATTTCCATGTCCAGAAGGAAACGGGGAAACATCATATAAGATGGCAGGTTGGTGTCTGCTGTCAGAAAGTCAGTCATGTGTTCACCTCCAATCAAAAGGGTTTATTCTCCAAGAAAATCCCAGTCTACATCACTATCTGGCTGTGAATTTTCAGGTGCTGGAAAGGACGCCCTGATTTGGGGCTCCCTTTGCACCATGCCTGCAGTCAGTCCGGAAAGAAAAAGTGGCAATGACTGTTTCAGGCTGTATTCCACTGCATCTACAATTTGTTTCACAAAAAGTTCTTCCCGCTCTCTTGTTTCCAGATAAGGATCAGCCTGTGTGCGGTAGTAGCGGTCAAAATAATCTACCAGTGCAAGAGAGATTACCTGACTGTAAGATTTAAAATCCTGCCTGTCCATCGTCTGTAAATATTCCCAGGCTCTCCGCTGCTGTTCTTTGTCCAGATTAAAGCGTAGGTTTGTGTTGCGGATATTGTTCTGCATGGTTTATCCCCTCCTTTTATCGTATTGATTGATTCAGCAGGTTGTACCGGTGTGGTACTGCTTTGCTGTGAGATAAGCATACGAAAATCAGAGGAAAAAGGCATTGAGGGGAAATTGAGTTGGAATTGAGAAAAAGATGCAATATTTTTTGAGTTGAAGTATAATATCAAGTGTTAAGCCAATAGAAATAAAAAACGTTATTGCTAACGTGTATATAAGAACAAAGGAGTGAATTACATGATGTATAATCCACAACTTGATACATTTATCTGCGTTGTAGAAGCTGGAAGTTTTAGTAAAGCGGCAGAAGAATTATATATAAGTGCACCTGCGGTTATTAAACAGATAAATTCTTTGGAAAACAGCTTAAATTTGCAATTATTTGAAAGAACACACAGAGGTCTTATTATTACGGAAGCTGGTAAATCGCTCTATCAGGATGCAAAATATCTGATTCAATATTCAAAAGAATCGTTGATACGGGCGCAGGAAGCAATGAATCATAATGAAGAAATCATTCGTGTTGGAATATCTCCGATGACGCCACCGGAAGTTTTTGTGGAACTTTGGCCTAAGATACAGAAAATATATCCGGAGATGAAGTTTAAATTGATTACATTTGAAAATACACCAGAGAATGCAAGAGAGATACTGGCTAATATGGGAAAGAATATTGATGTGATAGCTGGAATCTTTGATGAAACAATGCTTGAACTCAGAGGCTGTGATGGCACTGAGATTTCAAGAGAACCATTTTGTGTGGCGGTATCAATTCATCACAGGCTGGCAAAAAAAGAAAAAATTACACTTGATGATCTGGCTGGAGAAAATCTTATGCTCATGCGAAGAGGATGGAGTTATTATGGCGATATGCTAAGGGATGATATGATGAAAAATCATCCTGAAATCAATATTGTAGACTTTAATCTGTACAATGTAGAAGCATTTAACCGATGCGAAAACAATAATGAGGTATTACTGGCATTCAAGAGCTGGGAAAGTGTTCATCCACTGATCAGAATCATTCCAGTAGAGTGGGATTATACTATGCCGTTTGGAATTCTTCATTCGAAAAAACCGTCCATTAAGGTTAAGCGGCTGATAAATGCTATTAACAAGGTAAAATAAAAATTGAATACATGCGAGTAGAAACCTAAAGGTTAATACTGAATAACAAAACGAGACTTCTAATGGAGTCTCGTTTTGTTATACTTTAGCTGAAGTGAAAATGGAGGATACTATATGCAGATAAAGAGGATAGCTCTTGGAGGAATCATCATGACTGTTATCATGTTCACGCCAACCTATGCCTGTGTCGGAACAAGTGACGGAATTGCATCATACAGAAGTATGGAAAATTATATTTCCCAGATACAACAAAATGGCCCAAATACAAAAATAGAAGTATTTAAAGGCCTTTCTCATGGATTTGGATTGGGAGAGGGGACTGTAGCAGAAGGATGGATTGATTGTGCAATATCTTTCTGGGAAGACAATATGAATGCTTTAGATAAGAGGTAGGATATGAAAAATAAACGATTTACAGCAAAAATATTGATAGATATAGGAATGACGATATGTTTGCTTCTTCTTATGCCATATAGTCTGCTCAGCGAGACTGCACATGAGTGGATTGGTATGGCGATGCTTGTGCTTTTTATTTCACATCACATACTGAATCATAAAGGGGTGACCTCTGTAAGGAAAGGAAAATATAATGCGTTCAGAGTGATACAGATAGTACTGGTTATCATCATGCTTATTCTTATAATGGGTTCCATGATAAGTGGAATATTATTGTCAAATCACATATTTAAATGGATAAAGATTTCCGGAACATATATGACAGCCAGACAGATACATATGTTTTGCGCATACTGGGGACTGGTTGTGATGTCATTACATCTCGGATTTCATTGGAATATAGCGGTAGCAATGGCAGGACGATTATGGGAACATCCATCCGTCATCAGAACATGGGCAGCAAGATCTGTCGCAACCACAATTGCAGGTTATGGTTTATATGCATTTTACAGGAGACAGATAGGAGATTATCTGATTATGAGGATGCATTTTGTATTTTATGATTATGAAAAGGGAATCTTTCCTTTTCTGCTGGATTATCTGGCAGTAATGATATTGATAGCATTTATTGGATATTACAGTGGAGTGTTTCTAAAGAAAACAGGTAAGAGAAAACGAAAAGGTTCATACTGAAAGAAGGTGGTGTATTTATGGAAAAGCGGAAATTAGTACTTACAATTATTGGAGTTGTTATTTTAGCAATGGTAATCATGGTATATATCTACTTTTCAAAACCCGGCAGGGATGAAAAGAAGAATCAACAAACAATAAACCAGGTACAGACCGTACAGCAGAAGACAGATGAGAAAAAAGAAAATACAGAAAAAAATACATCCGGAGATGAATTGGAAAATGTTACGTCGGGAAGCGAAGAATACCGGGGCTTCATCCTGGATAATGTTCTTCATTCTCAAAATGAAGGGGACATTCATTACAATGTATATATTCCGGATGCATATGACGGGACAAAGGAATATGCACTATATGTAACATTACCCGGATATCAGGGATTATATTTTCAGGGCGTGGGAGAAAATATCCGGACAGAAGATTTTGGATTTGAAGCACAGAAGTATATTACCGATATGATTATTGTAGCTCCACAGTTAAATGACTGGGGACAGATATCAGCAGATCAGACAATTGAACTGACACAGTATTTTCTGACGCATTATATTATTAATCCATCGAAAGTATATATTAATGGTTATTCCGGAGGAGGAGAAACCCTGTCACTGGTATTGGCAAAGCAGCCGGAATTATATACAGCGGCACTTATGTGCAGCTCTCAGTGGGATGGTGCATATGAGTCGGTTGTGGAGATGAAAACGCCGGTATATTTTGTGATTGGCGAAAGCGACGAATACTATGGATCAGAACCTTTTAAAGAGGCATACCAGCAGATACATGAGCTTTACAAAGAACAGGGATTATCGGAATCAGAGATTGATAAACTGGTGGTACTGGATGTAAAAGATAAAGATTACTTTGAAGGAACACCGGTCACTTATCAGCATGGCGGTGGCTATCTGTTTTGTCGTGACAAAGAAATTATGGGATGGCTGTTCAATCAGTAAGAACCAGAATAAACCGAAAGGTTAAGACTGAAAAACTTATCGAAACTTCTCAAAGGAATCTATCAGTATTATAGTATGAATGTAAGATGAATGAAAGAAAACAAGGAGGATACGACAATGGAATATATTTCATTAAATAATGGTGTAAAAATGCCAATACTGGGATATGGCGTATATCAGGTAACAAAAGAGGAATGTGAAAGATGTGTGCTTGATGCTTTAAAAGTTGGATACCGGGCGATTGATACAGCACAGAGTTATTTTAATGAGGAAGAGGTTGGGAATGCAATCCAAAAGTCAGGCATTCCAAGAGAAGAAATCTTCCTTACAACAAAGGTGTGGGTTGAACATTATGGATATGAAGAAGCAAAGAAATCAGTTCTTGAATCCATGAAAAAGTTAAAGACAGATTATCTGGATCTGGTATTGCTTCACCAGCCATTTTCAGATGCTTACGGTGCTTACCATGCATTGGAAGATCTGTACGATGAGGGAAAAATCAGAGCAATCGGAATTTCCAACTTTTATGTAGACAGAATGGTTGATTTTGCATCCTTCAACCGCATTAAACCTATGGTAAATCAGGTGGAAACCCACATCTTCAATCAGCAGAAAGAGATGAAGGAATGGGCAGACAAATATGATATCCGGTTAGAAGCATGGGCACCATTCGGTGAGGGCAGAGGAGGCACATTTGAGAATCCTGTCATCGCAGAGATTGCAGAAAAATATCAGAAGACTCCGGCACAGGTTATGCTTCGCTGGCATATTCAGAGAGGGGTAGTGGTTATTCCGAAATCAACACACATTGAGAGAATGGAAGAAAACTTTAATGTTTTTGATTTCACACTTTCTGATGATGATATGAAGACTATTGCAGAACTGGACAAGAAGACAAGCTCCTTCTTCTCGCATCAGGATCCGAATATGGTGGAATGGTTCGTGAAGATGGTTGAGGAAAGAAAAAAGAATAATGACAGTTCAAAAGAAAAAAAGAACTGGTAAGCATAAGAGGAAAAATCAATGAAAGTATTACTTGTCAATGGCAGTCCACACAAAAATGGCTGTACTTATACAGCTCTTTGTGAAGTATCCAGTGCATTAAATGAAAATGGTATAAGTACAGATATTTTCTGGATTGGAAATAAGCCGATTTCAGGATGTATTGCCTGCAGAAAATGTCAGGAAAAAAATAAATGCATCCTGGATGATATCGTGAATGAATTTCTGGAAATAGCAGGGGATTATGACGGATTCGTATTTGGAACTCCGGTACACTGGGGTGGTGCAGGCGGTGCAATCACATCCTTTATGGACAGAGTCTTTTATGCCGATTTAAACGGTGGCGGCGACAGATTCCGCCTGAAACCTGCCGCTGTGGTAATTTCAGCAAGAAGGGCCGGAACAACGGCCACATGGGACCAGGTAAATAAATATTTTGGTCTGATGCAGATGCCGATCATTACATCGAGATATTGGAATATGGTACATGGGACGAATCCGGATGAAGTAAAACAGGATCTCGAAGGAATGCAGGTTATGCAGATTCTTGGAAACAATATGGCATATTTCATTAACTGTAAAAATGTTGCGACAAAAATGGGAATTGAAATGCCAAAGGCACCGGATTTTGTATTTACCAATTTCATCCGATAGAAATTAGCGTGACAAACATTTTATACGACAGGAGGTGACCTTAGAATGAAAACAAAGAAAATAGCAGCAGTACTCTTAACATGCATCGTGGCAATCGGTTTGATGGCAGGATGTGAAGCAAGCAATACCAACCAGTCTGCTTCTAATAATGACAGCCAGTCTACAAGTACAAACCAGTCTGGGAATGAAGAAGCGGATACAAATTCCGAAAACACTACAGATACAACAGAAAATACATCAACAGGAAATGGAAAAACATTGGTTGTATATTATTCAGCTTCAGGAAATACAAAAGATGTTGCTGAAAAGATAGCAAAAATTACAGAGGCAGATCTGTTTGAAATAGAGCCTGTGGAGCCATATACAGATGATGACCTTGACTGGACAGATGATGACAGCCGGGTGTCAAGAGAACATGATGATGAGAGCTTAAGAGATGTGGAACTGGTATCTACAACAGTTGATAACTGGGATTCATATGATACGGTATACATTGGCTATCCTATCTGGTGGGGAATTGCAGCATGGCCAGTAGATAACTTTGTAAAAGAGAATGACTTTACAGGAAAAACAGTCATCCCATTCTGTACAGCAGCGACCTCGGGAATCGGTGACAGCGGTAATCTTCTGGAAGAGATGACAGGAACAGGTGACTGGAAAGAAGGGGAACGATTCCATGGTGGAGCGTCTGAATCAGATATCAGTTCATGGATAGACAGTCTTGGATTATAAAAGAATATAAAAATATTTGGAGGAATCGTAATAAGTAAGACATAACCTTTAGGTTTAAACTGCCTAACAAAGAGAGACTTCTGTCCGGAGTCTCTTTTTCTTATACTTACAGTAAAGTTTGAAATATAGAAAAGGAAGATAAAGATGGAGATAAGAATTTTAGGAAGAGACTTAGAAGTATCAGAAATCGGATTTGGATGTATGGGAATGAGTCATGCATATGGAACTGTTTCAACACAGAAAGAAGCAGAAGAATTGATTGAAAAAGCGATCGATGAAGGCTGCACATTTTTTGATACGGCAGAGATATACGGAACAACAGAAGACCCTCATCACAATGAAAAACTGCTTGGGAAAGTGTTAAGGCCATATAGAAACAAAATTGTCCTTGCATCAAAGTGTGGGATACGTTTTGATGAAACTGCAACAACTGTAAATAAACCTTTGATTCCTGATGGACGACCGGAGACGATTAAAGCATCGATTGAGGGATCTTTAATGAGACTTAACACAGACCATCTTGATTTATATTATATTCATCGTATTGACATGACTGTACCGATTGAAGAGACGGCAGGAGCTATGAAGGAGTTAATGGAGCAGGGAAAAATCACACACTGGGGGTTATCAGAAGCCAGTGAAGAGATTATTCGACGTGCACATAAAGTATGCCCGGTTACAGCGATTCAGAATAGATATTCCATGATGTACAGGGATTATGAGAAATTATTCCCGGTGCTTGAAGAATTGAAAATAGGATTTGTTGCATTTTCGCCGCTTGCAAATGGATTACTGACAGCAGCATATCATTCCCATGGGGAATTTGAAAAGCCGGGAGATTATCGAAGCGCAATGCCACAGTTTACAGAAGAAGGATTAAAGGAAAATAATGAATTTATGTCCTGGATGAAAGTGATTGCAGAAGAAAAAAATGTCACGCCTGCACAGATTTCTCTTGCATGGATGCTTGCAAAGAAACCATATATCGTACCAATTCCGGGAACAAGAAAAGTAAATAGACTGGAAGAAAATATGGAATCAGCAGATATAAAGCTGACTCAGGATGAAGTAAAATCTATTGATGAGATGCTTGCCCATATGCCGATGTCGCAGGTGTTTGGAGGTTCAAAAATACAGAAGAAATAAAAGAGGTGAGCAATGAAAACAAGGAAAAAGATAACCATCGGGGTAATAGTGGCTTTCTTAGCGGTAGTCATGGTGGGTTATATCTATCTGTTTACAGGAGTTAAAATAAGTAAAGGAGAATAGAGATAATGAAGAAAATGTTAGTTGTATATTATTCCTGGTCAAATGGAAACACGAAAAGAATTGCAGAGCAGCTGACTAATGGGACAGGTGCAGATATTGCGAGAATCGAAACAACAGAGCCATACAGCGGCAGTCATGAAGATGTGGTTGAACAGGGAAAAAGAGAGGTAGAGGCAGGCTTTATGCCTCAGATCAATCCGATATCTGTAAATCTTGCTGATTATGATGTGATTGCTATCGGAACTCCAACGTGGTGGTATACGATGGCACCTGCAGTGCTTACATTTTTGACAACAAATGATTTTACAGGAAAGACAGTGATTCCATTTATGACAAATGGTGGATGGCCGGGGCATGTTATAAAAGATATGGAGGAAAATTGCAAAGGAGCTGCCTTTGCACATGAAATGCAGATTCAGTTTGATTCCAAAGGAAAAGATCATCTGGAAACTTCAGAAGAGGTGATTACAGAATGGATTGGGCAGATAAATACTGATATAAACAAATAACCATAAGGAGAGATAAAACAATGAGAAAAAATTTTGGAGCAAAGCCATTTTTATATCCACAGCCGGTTATGATTCTGGGAACCTATGATGAAAATGGAAAGGCAAATGCAATGAACGCTGCATGGGGCGGAATTGTAGGTGCAAATGAGATTATTGTAGATTTGTCTGCCCATAAGACAACAGACAATATTATAAAAAATAAGGCTTTTACAGTAGGGGTGGCAGATCTTGAACATCTGGTTGCCTGCGATTATGTGGGAATTGTTTCTGCAAATAAAGAAGCAGATAAGATGAAAAAAGCAGGCTTTACTACAACGAAAGGTGAATTTGTAAATGCACCAATCATCAATGAACTTCCATTGACTCTTGAGTGTGAACTTGTAAAAGTCATTGATGGCAGCAAGTATCTTGCGGAAATTAAAAATGTAAGTGCAGATGAGAAATATCTCGGTGATGACGGAGAAATTGATCTTAGTAAGTTTACACCAATTACATATGATCCGGTACATCACGGATATTACAGACTTGGAGAACGTGTGGGAAATGCTTTTACGGATGGAGCAAAGTTAAAATAAGGACAGGTGATTAAAGTGAAAAAAATTGTACAGACAGCAGGAAGAAACGCACTGAATGAATTTGCACCACAGTTTGCACATTTTAATGATGATGTTTTGTTTGGAGAAAACTGGAATAATCAGGATATTGATGTAAAGACAAGATGTATTATAACAGTCACAGCACTTATCGCTTCAGGAATGATTAATACATCTTTAGTACATCATTTTGAAAATGCAAAAGCTCATGGAGTGACTCAGAAAGAAATTGCAGCCGTGATTACCCATATAGCATTTTATGCAGGGTGGCCAAAAGGATGGGCGGCATTCAATCTTGCAAAAGATGTCTGGAGTATAGACGAAGGTGATCTTTCATATGAAGATGAAGCAATGAGAGCTCATGCTAAAAAGATGATATTCCCGATTGGAGAGCCAAATGATAAATTTGCACAATATTTTATAGGGAAAAGTTTTTTGGCTCCTGTGTCTACGTCACAGGTTGGAATTTTCAATGTGACTTTTGAACCTGGTTGCAGAAATAACTGGCATATTCATCATGCAAAAAGCGGAGGCGGACAGATTCTTATCTGCATTGCAGGACGTGGATACTATCAGGAAGAAGGAAAAGAAGCAGTAGAAATGAAACCCGGAGATTGTGTCAATATTCCGGCAGAAGTAAAACACTGGCATGGAGCAGCACCAGATGAATGGTTTTCACATCTGGCAATTGAAGTACCGGGAGAAAAAACATCATCCGAATGGTGTGAAATAGTAACGGATGAGATATATGGAAAACTGAAATAAGTACTTTCTCCCAAAAGTGGGAAAAAGAAATTTTACGGCGAACAATTATGTCCGCCGTAAAATTATGTCTGTTTTGTTAAAAAGTCTGATAGCTGTTGTCCAAGAAAGAAACCAACCTGTGGATATAACTCCTGGATTTCCTGATATTTTGCTTCAATCATTTCTGGTTCATCAGTCCAGATCTTTTCATATATTTTGAAAGCTCTTTTAAAATGTGTTTTGGCTTGCGGAAGATTGGCAGTCATTAGATAAATGGTTCCAAGGGTTTCCTGTACTTTGGCATAATCTAGACAGTGATCGGAATGGTATTCCTTGATGATGCCGGATAATTTTTGCAATTCGGAGATTCCTCTTTCGGGTTCCTGCTGTTCTGTCAGGAACATTGCATAATTGGCAATCTGAGGTATGCTGTCATTTATATGAAGCAGGTTAAATTGGTCAAGCAGTGAGATACTTTTTTCCATGTGTTCTCTTGCAAGATCGGGATGACCGTTCATGCGGTAAAGTCCACCGAGATTGGCATGAAGGTTGGAAACAAGGCGAGCATTGTCAACAGTGATAGTTTCTATCTGGGCAAGTGCATCTTTTTCCAGTTTTATTGCTTTTTCAGGTTTAGTTTCAAGAGTTGCCTGAAAATCCAGTAATAATGCCCGGTCGGAGTCGGTGCCAATACTTTTTGTTTTTAATAGACATTTCAATTCCTGAATGATTCCATTCATACCTTTGTGGTAGTTATAGTTATCCATGTATGGAAATGCATTTTCCAGAAAAAGCAGATACTTTGGTATATCATCCTTTTCAATCAATTCTATGATATTTCCGATTGTTTGAAACAGTTTCTTGTAATAATCAACTTCCATTCCATGCATTAAACATATGTGCTGTAAAGAATCCAGTAATATGTGGCAGCGAGTTACAGATGGTTTTGTCTCTGAAAGGGTGATTTCCTGAATCATCGGATGCAGAGAGATAGTGCGACGTGTTGTTGTCTGAACGAAACCAGTCTCAATTAAATCGTTGATTTCATTTAGTGTGGGCAGTTCCAGCCATTTGGCAAATATACGGGCAGAAATACCGGTGGAAGGAAGAAAGCACATATTACACATGATATCCTGCTGTTCAAGAGATAAAGTGTATAAAGAAAACAGCGTATGGATATGACTGTAATAGGTGGCTTTGCTGCTTTGTCCATCTTTGATTATTTTAATTTTATCTTCGTTATGGAAAGATGCTTTTTCCACCTGAAGTCTTGTTAATAACTGGTCTGGAGTTGAGATTCCATTTTCCAGAAGTTTTGCTGCCAGTTCCACGGCAAAAGTATGAGAATGAACAGTTTCGATGATCTTTTCAACTGTTGCCCGGTACGTGTCTGCCTCTGAATAAAATACTGATGCCAGCTGGAAGAGAGCGTTCATATTCTCTATTTCTTTTAATGGCAGAGTACAGTATTCATCCAGTTTGCTTCTGGTTGTAAACAAAATCTGGCAGCGATATTTTAATACTACTGACAGAAAGCTGTCCTGTGTCGCAGTGACATTAAAATTATCTATGATAAGCAGAGTATCGGATTTCAGGGAACGAAGGAAACGGTTATGTCTTTGAAACCGTTCCTGTTCAGTGCTTTCCGGCAGATCGTCAATAAAATCCATGTCAGTAATATCCTGATGAAGATTGCCGGTATATTCTACATAAAGGATATTGGTGTATTGCTTTATATACCGCTTTGCGTAGGCTTTGGCAAGTTCACTTTTTCCGATTCCGGCGATTCCGCAAAGAAAAACATGACGGTTTTCCTCAAGCATGGTATATAATTCTTCCAGTTCTTTATCTCTTCCGATAAAATGACGGCATGGTTTCGGAACCTCACTGTCCATAATATAATCCAGCACAATGGGGGATAAAGCGCCTCCGGCGAGCAGCTTCTGATTTTTGGTATTACGTTTGATGAATTGGCGTTCCATGCCAAAAGAAATCAGTTTTGCAAGAAACAGCAGTCTTGAACTGGCTGGTTTATATAAGGGAGTCAGATTTTTCTTTTTCGCATCTGAGATGCTGTCATCCTGAATGAATAAAGTGTAAATATCTTGTATAGCCATATTACAGTCAGACATCAGTGGAAGAAGATTCTGGTGGATGGTATGGGTTAATTTTTCCTGATTGGATGGCTTGGAATAGTAAGCGGATATTTTAGGACTGATTTTAGCCTGACCAGTCATCCAGCGGCAAACCAGACCGTTATCCATTGAAAAATCCTGATTTGCCGGATCATCCATAAAATCTTCAAATAATTCGTATAAAAAATCAGGCTGACTCATTTGATTACTTTCGCTGATATGATTTTTTAAGCAAGTGCTAATAGAAGAAAAATCGCATCGATTCAATAGAAATTCCCCTTTCGTAGTTAAGATTGAGTATATCTATCATAACACGAACATACATTCGATTCAAGGAAATACGGATATTTTTAAAGTGATTGTGTCAATTTACAATCAATTTCTATTCAATGTGGTTTTCAGGCAGGTTCTGTAAAATAAGCTCAGAACAAACAATAACGGGAGGAGCTTATGCAACAGAATATTGAATTTGAGCGGTGCATTGATTTTCTGGTACGGATGATTGATAAGTACGGCGAAGAAGTCCTCCGGGAGTTGGAGGAAGAAAAACAGAATAAGGAAGAAAAAGAAGCGGCAGTTTCCTGAAATACAAAATGTAAATCAGACTGTCGCTTTTTTGTGAAATTATTCGGTTGCGTTATCTTTTACTTCTGCAAGCATAATCTGCTCTAGTCGGTCAATATCTGGAAATACCACTTTTTTGCCTCTGGAATGAAGTTGACGAATTTTTTTCATACGTGTTGTTACTTCCCTGTGAATGGAATGCTTAACAGGAACCGGATTATTATTTCGAGTATGTATATGGTCAAGATAGTACTCTCTGATTGGAAACATATTCTGGAGAAGAAAAGCAGCTTCTTTTCCATCAAATTCACCTAAAACAATCGTTAGGCACTTTCCGTATTTAGCCACCTGTTTATCGTGTATTGCTTTAAACTTTTCTACACGAGAACTGAGTGGAACCATCCATAACAGAGAAGTTTTATTGTCACGCAGACAGTAAAAAGTAGGACGGTATGTACCGCCCTCTTTGTTCTGCATTAAGTTGGAATCCTGTACTTTTTCAAAGTATTCATCTTTAATATGGTAAACGTATCCTTCTTGATATATCATGTTTATCACCTATAAAATAAGCCCTGCCATGCGGCAGGGCCGAAATTTTCGAGCCGGACATTTATTAGACGCTTCCGGTGAGCGAACAATATTTTCGAGCCGATCACTTATAAGCCGCCAACGGTGGGCGAACAATATTTTCGATGACAGAAATCCTGTCTCTATCATTATTATATGGTTGTAACGAAAATATGTCAATAAAAAATAAAAAGAAGTATTGAAAATAGTTGGAACAAGTACTAAAATAAAGTTGGGACAACAAAACGGAGTTATATTGCGAGGAAGATTATGAAGAATAAAAAGATTAAATGCGATATATATACCAGAGTATCCACAACCATGCAGGTAGATGGATACAGTCTAGATGCTCAGAAAGAAAAACTCAAAAGATATGCGGAATTTCAGAACATGGAAATCGTAAATGAGTATTCCGATGAAGGTAAATCTGGAAAGAGCGTAGAGGGCAGACCGGAATTTCAGAGAATGTTGGATAATATTGAGAATGGCACAGATGAGGTGCAGTTTGTACTGGTGTTCAAGCTTTCCAGATTTGGTCGTAATGCGGCAGATGTTTTAAATTCTTTGCAGCGGATGCAGGATTTTGGAGTGAATCTGATCTGTGTAGAAGATGGGATTGACAGCTCAAAAGATAGTGGAAAGCTGATGATTTCCGTTCTGTCTGCGGTGGCAGAGATTGAACGAGAGAATATCCTTGTTCAAACAATGGAAGGACGTAAGCAGAAAGCCAGGGAAGGAAAATGGAACGGCGGGTTTGCTCCTTATGGCTATGAGTTGGTAAATGGAGAATTGCAGATCGCAGAGGACGAAGCAGAGATTATTCGTCTGATCTATGACAAATTTATTCATACCAATATGGGAATCTCTGCGATTGCTGCATGGCTGAACCAGCATGGATATAAAAAGAAAAAACGACAGAATAATACACTGGACGCATTTGCCTCTTCCTTTATAAAAGGCGTTCTGGATAATCCGGTATACTGCGGAAAGCTGGCTTATGGACGAAGGAAGAACGAGAAAGTTTCTGGAACAAGAAATGAATATCGCATTGTAAAACAGGAAAATTATATGCTGCACGATGGTATCCATGAAGGGATTGTTTCAGAAACAGACTGGGAGCTGGCTCATCAAAAACGAGAAAAAACAGGTGTGAAATATGAAAAGACACATAGTCTTGATCATGAACATATCTTATCTGGAATATTAAGATGCCCGTTATGTGGAAGCGGTATGTATGGAAACGTAAATCGAAAGAAAAAGAAAGACGGAACCTTATATAAGGATTATTTCTATTATGCCTGCAAACATCGTCGTCTGGTAGATGGTCATAAATGTGGATATCGTAAACAATGGAGCGAGGAGAAGATTAACAATGCAGTGGAAGAAGTTATTCGGAAACTGGTGAAAAATCCTAAATTTGAAGAAGCAATTCTGAATAAAATCGGTTCAAGAATAGATACAGAGGAAATAGAAAAAGAGATTGAAGGACTGGAAAAACAGCACAGGCAGCTGACCGGAGCAAAAGCAAGACTTGGACAGCAGATGGATAGTCTGGATATCATGGATAAATTTTATGAGAAGAAATATCAGGATATGGAGACAAGGTTATACCGTCTGTATGATGAAATTGAAGGCGTGGAGAACAGTATAGAGGAAGTAAAGAATCGCCTGTTGAATATCCAGCAACAGAAAATATCAGAAGAAAACGTCTATCAATTTCTTTTATATTTTGATAAACTATATGATAAGTTCACCGATCTGGAGAAGAAAGAATTTCTTAACAGCTTTGTAGAACGGGTGGACATTTACGAGCAGGAGCAGCCAGATGGCAGATTCCTGAAGCACATAAAGTTCCGTTTTCCGGTGTATTTCGGAGACAGGGAGACACAGGAACTTTGTTGGGACAACGAAAGTACCGTTGAGACTGTGGTGTTGCTACAAAGGAAAAATATGTAGAAATCCTTGAATTTACGTACTTTGTGGAGTTTTTCAGTTTCAAAAAAATAGGTGAAAATCACAAAGAAAAGAGCCTTGTGAAGAAAGTAACCGTTGTTGTTGCGTTAGACCTCGGGACGGGGAACACAAAGAATCTTGAATATGAAAATGAATAGAGAGCTATCAGATCATTGATAGATTATAGGGATACTTGTTAAAAGCGGGTGTCCCTATTTTTTATGGGGCATTCCAGAAATGGAGTGTCTTTTTTATACCAAAATATTAAAAATTCAGGAGGAAAATGAAAATGACAAACACAGCGTTAAGAGCAGAGAATAGTAATTCTCGCACAATTACTTTCAAGAGCAGGGAACACGAAAAATTTTATGAGGAATATCTGAAAAAATGCAGATATCAGGATGTCTACCATCGGGCTTTGGTTTATTGCCTGGGTATCGACAGAGACACAAGAAATAATGTGAATAAAATCTATAATTTTAAAACTGGATGTGTAAAAACGGAATGCCTGCAGGAAGGGTGGCAGACCAGTGGAAGTTTACGAATTGTCCGTATGGCATTTAACCTGTATTGTAATGGAACACCAAGCCTGAAATGAAAGAAGGAAATCCTATAAGGTTATATAGTTTGGATGAAATCACGGAGATATTCGGTAAATTAGGACTTCGTATTTGTAACAGCTTTGCTGATTTCAGTGGAAAGCCGAGTTCTGATAATGATATTCAATTGATGGTTTATTCCATACGAGAATAAAAATAGAGTAGACGAATTATTTAGCAATCTTCATCAAATCTTTATTTTTTTCTGTTAGGTTATATTTCAGTAAGAAATGAAATATGGAAGGAAGGATAGTAAAGATGGAAATGATGTTGCAGACACAAAATTTGTGTAAATATTTTAGAAAGCAGAAAGCGGTAAATAATGTTTCATTTAATATAGAAAAGGAACAGATTTATGGATTGCTTGGACCGAATGGTGCGGGAAAATCTACCACATTGAAAATGTTGACTGGTATGATGAAACCAACTGCAGGAAAGATTTACTTTGATGGAAAACTTTTGGATAGGAAAGATTTATCAAAAATAGGAGCGTTAATTGAAAATCCGCCTATTTATGAAAATCTTTCCGCCAGAGAGAATTTGAAGGTAAGACAATTATTGCTTGGTACAGATGAAAACAGAATTGATGAGGTCTTGCAGATTGTATCACTTACAAACACCGGAAAGAAGAAAGCAGGACAGTTTTCTTTGGGGATGAAGCAAAGACTAGGCATTGCAATGGCATTGCTTGGAGAACCGGAACTTTTGATATTGGATGAACCTACGAATGGATTAGATCCAATAGGCATCGAGGAATTACGAGAGCTGATCCGGTCTTTTCCGGAACAGGGAATCACTGTAATTCTCTCCAGTCATATTCTCTCAGAGGTACAGTTACTTGCAGATAAAGTCGGGATTATTTCAGGTGGAATCTTAGGATACGAAGGAGCATTAAAGCAGGGAGATAATCTTGAAGATTTGTTTATGAATGTGGTAAGAAAAAACCAGAAAGCAGGTGAAATCCATGGTTAATATTATAAAAGCAGAACATCAAAAAGCCAAAAGAACCATGCGAAAAAAGTTTATCTGGGGATTTCCTCTTCTTACATTTGTTATGGCATTTATATTTACTCTTGGGATGACAAATGCTTATGCAGAAAGTGTTTGGAACTGGTGGTATACACTTTTGCTGCCGGGGATGATTGCTCTATTTTGTTATCTTTCTGTGGCGCAGGAGAAAAAGATAAAATACTATCATTTAATGACTATTCCCACAGACAGAAGAAAAGTGTTGCTGGGGAAAATTATTTATATTGGGTACATGATTTTGTTTTCTAATGTGATTGTGTTTGCAGGAGCAACGCTTGGAGGCTTTCTTCTAACGACACATGTTCCAGTTGGAGGAGCGTTGATTGCAGTATTGTTTCTGACGGTTTCTGAGTTATGGGAGATTCCGGTAGCTTTATTTTTAAGTGAACGATTTGGAATGATTGTAAACCTGTTCGTCTGCCTGTTTATTACCGTCAGCGGTGTGGTAATATCACAAACCAGAATCTGGTATGTACTTGTTTCTGCAATTCCTATGCGAATGATGTGCCCGTTGCTTCATGTTTTACCAAATGGACTTGCCGCAGAAGCAGGGAATCCTCTTTTGGATACGGGAGTCATTGTTCCGGGAATGTGTCTCTCAATCATCTGGTTTGTTTTTGTAACGGTTCTGTTTTTGAAATGGTTTGAGAGAAGAGAGGTGAAATAAGATGATTGGAAGATCTCTTAATGCAGACTTGCGAAAGATGAAAGGAACATCTGTGATTCTGGCACACTTACTGATTCCGATTATAACCAGCGTTATATTTTTAATATATTACTTTTTTTCACCATGGAATGAAAATATGAAAGTGATTGCATTTTATCAGGCAATAGGAGCAGGACTTCCGGTACTTATTGGAATTTTTACAGCAAGTGTGATGGAACAGGAACAAAATGCAGGTGATTTTCAAAATCTGTTGTCTTTACCGGATAAACCTGCAGCATTTTTATCGAAACTGTTGATGCTACTGGTTTTGTGTCTGTGCTCTATCCTATTGACAGCAATCATATTCGGAATTGGATTTGGAAGAATCGCATCAAGCGATATCGAAATCATGAAAGGATGTATATTTGCAGCATTGCTGCTGTGGGGAAGCAGTGTTCCACTTTATCTGTGGCAGCTGATTCTGGCTTTTCAGTTTGGAAAAGGGGTATCCATTGGAGCAGGGATTATATCAGGACTAATTAGTGCATTGATGCTTACCGGACTTGGAGATTATGTGTGGAAATATGTATTTGTCTGCTGGACGGGTAGAGTACCATATACTTATCTGCAATCTGTATTGGGAGAAACTAGTGTAGGTGAATGGTTGTCATTCATACCAGGTTGCTTAATATTTACAGGGATTAGTATGGTATACTATTTTTGGTGGGTAAACCACTGGGAAGGAAACAGAATATCGGAATAGAATCGAGGGAAACTATGGCAAAAATACTGGCAGTTGATGATGAACCGGCAATTCTGGAAATGATAGAAAGCATTTTGAATAAGGATGGACATCTGGTTACCAAAGTAAGTAATCCACTAAAAATTAATATGGAAGAATTACATCGTTATGACCTGATTTTACTGGACATTATGATGCCTGGAATTGATGGCTTCGAATTATGCAAAAGAATTAGGATACTTGTGGATTGTCCGATTTTGTTTCTTACGGCAAAAACGGAGGAAAACAGTCTGGTAAACGGACTTTCTTTAGGAGCAGATGATTATATTTCAAAGCCATTTGGAGTGATGGAACTTCGGGCAAGGATCAATGCACATCTTAGAAGAGAGCACAGGGAACATTCTGTCCGGATGGTTTTAGGGAGAGTCTGCATTCAGATGTCTCAAAAGAAACTGTTGATGGATGATAAAGAACTTCCGTTTACGAAAACAGAGTACGAAATCTGTGAATTTCTGGCTAAAAACAGAGGACAGGTTTTCTCGAAGGAACAGATTTTAGAAAAGGTCTTTGGTTTTGACAGTGAGAGTAATGACAGTACCATTATTACACATATCAAAAATATAAGATCGAAATTTGCGGAGTATAATTATACACCGATAAAAACAGTCTGGGGGATTGGATATAAATGGGAAGAGTAAAGAGAAGCAATGCACTCAGCAGGATTTTTATGAGATATGTACTTGTCATGCTTGGATCATTAGTCGGTTTGGTGATTGTTGCTTATCTGCTACTTTACCTTTTGATCAGTGTAGGCTGCATTTATCCGGCGAATTATGCAGAGCAAAAGATTAATGAAGCATATGATACGATTTTGCATGCAGATAAAGTGACTGCTGAGATGATTCCTGCACTTTGTAATTATGTCATTTTTTCAGAGAAGGGAGAGGAAATAGGTGGAAATCTTCCAGAACAATACGAACAGATAGCATGGAATGTTGCAAAGTATGGAACCGCATCCGGGAAATATTTTTATAAAGTAATTTCAAGGGAAAATGAATATGTTGTTTTGCAATATCGCCTGACACCTCAGTATCATTCGGCTTTTTTGAGGGAGCATTTTATAGGACCTCAGAATGTGATGAGTATTATGGCTGTGATTGGAGCGATAGCGATTATCATCATTCCGTCCATATGTTTTGGAAAAAGAATCAAAAAGCAGATGCAGCCTGTGTTAGATGCCATCGATCAAATAAAGAATCAGAACCTGGAGTATGAGACATCTGGTTCCGGTATCAAAGAGTTTGATGATTGTTTATCGGCAATCGATGATATGCGAGATGCATTGCGGGAATCCTTAGAAAAGCAATGGAAAACAGAGCAGGAAAAGAACCAGCAGATGTCTGCTTTGGCGCATGATATTAAAACACCTCTTACGATTGTAAGGGGAAATGCAGAACTACTTTCAGAGACTGAACTGACCACGGAACAGAAAAATAATATTACCTATGTTTTAAACGGTACAACACAGATACAAAGTTATGTCCAGCAGTTGATAGATGTCACAAAATCATGGAATTGCAGTGATGTTACCTATACAACGGTGATGTTAGAAGATTTTTTTACAGATATAAAGGAGCAGGCACTTGGGCTGGCAGAAATCTATCACCAGAAAATAGATTGGAAGGCAAAGCAAAGTGATAAAAAGGTAATGATTGTCTATGATCAAATGTTTCGGGCAGTAATGAATGTGATTCAGAATGCAGTGGAGCATACAAAAGAAAATGGAATCATTTATATTGGTGCAAAGGAGCATGATGGTCGGCTGACATTCATTGTGGAGGATAGTGGATCAGGATTTACAAAAGAAGCATTATTGCATGGCACAGAGCAGTTTTTTATGGATGACACAAGTAGAAATGGAGAAGCCCATTATGGGATTGGGCTATTTTTTGCAAAAACTGTGGCTGAAAAATATGGCGGAGGGATTAAACTTTCAAATTCTGAAAATACAGGTGGGGCGAAAGTAAAAATATTTTTCATGAGTAGTCAAGAAACAAGCTAAATAGACTGCAATTAAGCTATGTAAAAGAAATTTTACATGATTTTATCTAATATGTAAAAGCCTTTTGATAGACGTTACTACTACGTTTGCTGTAATCTCATGGAAGAAAGGAGGTATACAGAATTATGATAGCTGATAAAATTAAAAATGCTCGTACTATAAAGAAACTTACACAGGAACAGGTTGCTGAAGACCTCAATGTTTCCAGCGGACATTGGGAATACGGAAGCGGACATTGAAAGTCAAAAAGCGAACATTCGAAATAAATTACTTGCTTTTTCGGATATGATTTCAGAAAAAACAATAAATCACACTTTTGAACTGTTTTCAAAATGTGGAAAAGAAGAATATTTCGGCAGAACGATTGTAGAAGATATTACCGGGTTAAAATCAACAAGAGCATCCGAGCTGATAAAACTGTTGGTTGATAGTAAGGTAATCGTATCCGTAACCGGACATGGAAAAGGAAAATACCGATTTCAATTATAGTGAACGTTAAAGGGGTGTTAATGCCATTCGCAAAACTGCCCTAAACATATCTGCGGACAGATATATTACCAAATTTGGTAGCAGTATTTAGAATGATTTTGCATTATAAATTTCTTTATCATATTCCTTCAGAAGACTTTCATAAATGGCCTGAACAGAAAATCCATTTTCTCAATTTCCGAACAGGTACATATGACCTGGTTCTTTCGGATTCGGAGCATATTGTTCCGGCGTAGTTAGTGTAAGTGCAACACAGTCAGCAACTCTGGGAATCACCAGGGTTTTAGAGCAGGACACATCCTGCCATGATCCGCCGCAGAACCCCATAGCTACAAGAACAGTATCCACATCTGACGGCAGACTGGAGAGGGTTTGAAGAATGTCTTCCTTCATTTTGGAGAGTTCTATGTGGTATTGCTGATTTAATTCAATGATGGGAAAGTCTGTATTGCAGATATTCTGAGCCTGTTGTACATATTCCAGAAGTGTGGTGCAGGAAAGAATTACTGTACTCATATAGGTTCCCTTCAGATTTCATGATATGATCGGTATTCCCGATACATTTCAAGCATATTTTTTCTTGCATTTTTCAAAAAGAAAGTATTGTTGCTAATTCGTTCAAGAAGAAGATATCCCTGATAGATGGAAAGCATACGCTGAGAAAGAATCTTTGCATGATCTGGAGACAATCCGGAGTATAACAATACTTCCTGAAAAATCTGTTCGAATTTTTTAGTCCTTCCATAAATACAGATGCAACCGCTGGCTTGCTAAGGGCTGTTTCCATGCCCATCACCGCATACGGGCAGCCTGCAAATGTCTGTCCAGTTGCCCTTCCGAATAAATAATCGAAGATTTCTTCTATAAAACTTTCCCAGTCATTTCCCTGAGAACTGCTTCGAAATTGTTCCAGTAAGATTTTTTGATAGTATTCCGTCACTGCTGTTGCCAGATCATCCTTGCTTTTGAAATAAAAATAAAAAGATCCTTTTGGAAGGCCTGTTTGTTTTAGAATTTCGCTAATTCCAGTGGCAGAATACCCATTTTTCCAAAATAATTCAGCAGCACATTCGATTAGGCGTTGTCTGGATTCTTCACCTTTCTTCATTTTGCATTTCCTCCTTCAGTCTGGAAAACAGATGTGTAAGTGCAAACATAAGTGTTTCATAATGCATGTAATCTAAAGTATTCCTGTCTGTAAGAATTTGAATACTTGCCGGGAATTCGTCATCAGCCTCCCAGAAACGAATGATAATCGGCAAAAAAGGAAAAAGTTTTAATTCGAAAGCAACATCTCCTTTTCCCAGTTCCTTTCCGGAAAGAACTACACAGGCATTACGTAATTCAACGGTTTTTCCATTAAAAAAGTCAGCGGTATTCTTAAAAAATCCGCTGTTCTGGGAAAGATTTCCAGCCATGATTGTAGAAAGACTGTTTATGTTTACAAATTCATTAGCCAGATGGCAACCATCTTTTGAATAACATAAAACATCATAAATGGTCATTGTCTCATTATAGTCGGATTCATAGACCGTTTCAAGATTATGATCTGACCACTGAACATTTCCCGTTTTTCTGTTAATGCGATAGATACGGTTGACAAAAGTAATATATAACCAGTCAGAATCGTATTCTAATGAATATTTATGTATCATTGCAGCCTGATCATATTGCAGGAAAACATGTGCCATAGAAATTTTTGCTTTTTCATAATTAGAAATCATATCTATCATATACTCCTCCAAGAATGTTATATAATCTATTTATAAAATAGACCAATCAGTCTATAGAGCCAATATATTTTTGTATGAAAGATAAGAAAGCAGCGACTTTGAAAAAGCAAATTGATAATAGAAGAAACAGACTAATCAAAACTTGCCATTATGGATATTTAACGAAAGCCTTTTGAATATAATTTTGGCACTGGAATAATTACTGCGTATATGCTAAAATAATAAAGAACATACATTCGACTTTAAGTATTTACCAAGGTGATGCACAGCACTGCTGTCTGTGATGCTGAAGGAGAAGCAATCTGGAGGTGTTGATATGAGATTGAGACATATAGTGATTTTTTAGCACTACATGAGTTGCTATTTAGTGGAAAGGAGGATCACCATGATAAAACACACAATTCCACCGGTCTATGATGCAAACTCCAGAATCCTGGTTCTGGGGAGTTTTCCATCGGTAAAGTCCAGGGAACAGCAGTTTTTCTACGGACATAAACAGAACCGTTTCTGGAAGGTACTTGCCGGAATCCTGGGATGTGAAGTTCCACATACGATAGAAGAAAAGAAAGCAATGCTGCTTGCAAATCACATTGCAGTCTGGGATGTAATCAAAAGCTGTGAAATCGAAGGCTCGTCTGATGCCAGCATCCGAGACGTGATACCGAATGATCTGTCGGAAATTCTTAAGATTGCCGATATACAGACTATTTATACTAACGGTGGCAAGGCTTATGAGCTGTACTGCAAATACATTTATCCGGTAAACGGAATCAAAGCACATAAACTGCCGTCTACAAGTCCTGCCAATGCAGGATATTCACTGGATCGGCTGAAAGAAGCATGGGCAGAGATCAAAGAGTAAGCATAGAATAAGAGAGAAAAACGAGATGTCGGAGCAGGTGGAAGGAAATGAAGTCTATTTCAATTTATGCGATCACAAGAAATCAGAATATTGAGTGCCTGCAGAAACTGGAGCGGCAGTTATCGGGAAGAACATATTTCCTGAAAATGCGGGAATGGGAACTGGAGAGTATGAAAGCGCTGGTACGGGAGCTGGAGGTACATATGCAGGATGTCCATGCGTTGCGTTTTTTCTATTCGTTTCAGGTTCCGAGACTTGGCAAGGAATTTGACCTTCTGCAGATAAAAGACGATCAGATTGTAAATATTGAATTAAAGAGCGGAAAAGTCTCAGACGAGGCAGTACGCAAACAGCTTTTACAGAATCGATATTATCTGTCTGTGCAGGGGAAAATGATTCAGTCTTATACATATATCAGCAGCCAGGAACGTCTGGTACGACTGAACAATCATGATCATATTGTTGAGGCAGACTGGGATCAGCTGTGTCTTGCCTTACAGAGACAGAGCAAAGATTATGAGGGAGATATTGAAGATCTTTTTCAGGCAGAAATGTATCTGTTTTCACCAGTGACCGAGCCGGAAAGATTTCTGAATAAAGAATATTTTCTGACTTCGCAGCAGAAGGATATTGAGCGGAGAATATTGGATAAAATACGAAAAGTCAAGTACGGTTACTTCTGGTTCAGTGGTCTGCCGGGAACAGGGAAAACGTTATTGCTTTATGACATAGCAATGAAGCTTTCGGTACATCAGAAGGTATGTATGATCCACTGTGGAGAAACCGGAAAAGAATGGAAAATCTTGCACGACAGATTGTTACGGATCGCATTTTTATCGGACAGCCAGCTTGAAGAATGTCCGGATCTTAAGGAATACAGTGCAATTCTGGTAGATGAGGCGCATTTGCTTACAGAGGAGAAGCTACACGTGATACTGGAATTGAGCGAGAAGCATCCGGTAATCTTTTCCAGTGACGATGAAGATATGATTTCAGATGAAGAAATGGACAGGACTATGATCCGTGAGATCGAACATCTGCCGGATATTCAGAGCTTTCATCTTACGAACCGTATCCGTACCAATGCGGAACTTTCATCTTTCATTCAAAATATGATTCATTTACCTGAAAAGAGAACGGTACGCTATTACCCTCATATTCAGGTGGTGTATGCAAATGATGAGGAAGAAGCAGAGATTCTTTTGAAAGGATATCAGGATCAACTCGTTTTTATAATAGATGAACGTTACTATTACGATGAAAAAGGATATCTGCGTGAACAGAGGCAGAAGCAGCAGAAACCGACTGCGGTACGCATGCTTTTTCACCGCCTGAATGAGGCAAGAGAAGAATTTGCAATCATTGTAAAAAGGAATGAAGCAGTATATGAAGTCCTGCTGGAGCTGTTACAGTTCAGCAAAAAGGAAACCGTGAAAACGATTGCAGAATAAAATAAGAAATAGAAAAAGACTGTACAGAAACTTATATTCAGTACAGTCTTTTATTGCGCAAATTATTTTTCCTTTTGAAGATGATGGCAATCTTTATAAGAATTACGAAGAAATTATTGCATGTGCAGATCAGATTCAACTGGATCATTTAAGATTCTGCAGATACATCAGAATCGTTTGCTTCGGGTTCATCGGGTTGCTTTTCCGGAAGAAATACACGTACATTTTCGATACGATTTTTATCAAGCTTGTCAACGACAAGGCGGATACCGTCAGAGGTGATTACCTGATCTCCTGCGACGGGTAGACGATCCAGATGTTCAATCACAAGACCGCCAAGTGAATCATAGTCTTCGGATTCAAGATGTGTTCCAAGATGGTCATTAACATCATCAAGACTCATAGATCCTTCAATGACATATTCGCGATCTGAAAGCTTTTTGATCAGTTCGTTTTCATTTTCGTCATATTCATCGTGAATTTCTCCAACGATTTCTTCCAGAATATCTTCCAGGGTGATGAGACCTGTCATTTCACCGTACTCGTCAAGAACAATGGCAATATTGAAAGTGGATTCACGCATCTCCACAAGAAGCTCGGAAATGTCTTTGTACTCATATGTGAAATGAGGTTTGCGGAGAAAACTGCGGATATCAAATCGTTCATCGGGATCATAGAGAAGGAGATCCTTCATATTAATGATTCCGACGATATTATCCTGTGTGTCCTCGTAAACAGGCAGACGGGTAAAACGGTCTTCACGGAAAATATCAATCAGTTCTTCATAAGTCGAATTTACATCGGCAAATGTGACGTTGACACGTGGAACCATGATGTCTTTGGCATCGGCATCCCCGAGATCAAACACATTGTAGATCATTTTCTTTTCATCTGATTCGATAACACCATCTTCATGACTGACATCTACGATCGTACGAAGTTCTTCCTCCGTCATTGCCTTATTGACGGCATCAGGATCCACACGCAGAAGCTTCATAAAGATTCTTGAAAACAGATTGATGATGAAGATGAACGGAGTCATGATCGTCATAAAAAAGCTGAGAACCGGAATATAGCGTAATGTAATTTTTTCTGCGTTTAATGTTGCATAATTTTTAGGTGTAATTTCACCGAAAATAAGTATTGCCACCGTTAATGCAGCTGTGGCAATACTTACCATGTAGCCGCCAAAGCTGTATGCCAGTGAAGTGGCAAGAGAGGAAGCGGTGATATTAACAAGGTTATTTCCGATCAGTATGGCACTGAGCATTTTGGAAGTATGGTTCTCGACAATGTCCAGAACTTTGGCAGCCCGTTTATTGCCGTCATCGGCAAGCGTACGAAGCCGGATTTTATTGACTGCCATAAGTGCAGTCTCGTTTGATGAAAAAAATGCAGATAATGCCAGTAGTATGATTAGAATAATCACCTGGTAAGTGTCACTTGCGTCCACTCGTATAATTCACTCCTTTAATATATATTAGTTAAGATCTTTACCGGTAAGCATTTTGTATGCCTGCAGGTATTTTGCGATGGTTTTGTCCACAATTTCCTGTGGAAGTGTCCAGTCATTTCCCGGATTAGCGGTCAGCCAGTCACGTGCAAACTGCTTGTCGAAAGATGGCTGTCCATGTCCTGGTTCGTAACCGTCTGCAGGCCAGAAACGGGAGCTGTCCGGTGTCAGCATTTCATCACCGATTACCATATTTCCGTCTTCATCCAGACCGAACTCGAATTTGGTGTCAGCAATGATGATACCTTTGCTCAGTGCGTATTCTGCACATTTTTTATAGAGAGCAATCGTATTGTCACGAAGTTTTTCTGCGAGTTCCTGACCTCTGCCCGGGAAATATTTCTCGAGATATTTTACACTTTGCTCGAAAGAAATATTTTCATCGTGGTCACCGATCTCGGCTTTGGTTGACGGGGTGTAAATTGGCTCCGGAAGCTTGTCGGATTCTTTTAAACCTTCAGGAAGTGTGATGCCGCATACGGTTCCGTTTTCCTGATAGCTCTTCCAGCCGCTGCCTGTGATATAGCCACGAACAATGCACTCGATCGGGAGCATGTTCAGCTTACGGCACATCATGGATTTTCCAGCATATTTTTCCTGCTGGAAAAATTCCGGCATGTCTTTTACATCAACAGAAATCATGTGATTAGGCAGAATGTCTTCGGTCAGGTCGAACCAGAATTTGGACATCTGTGTCAGTACTGTTCCTTTCTTGGTCACTTCATTGTTCAGGATAACATCGAAACAACTGATACGATCAGTAGCTACCATGATCAGACTGTCTCCGTTATCATAGATCTCTCGTACTTTACCTTCTTTAATTGGTTTTAATTCCTGCATGTCTTTGCACCTCGTCATATGATTTTTAAAATTTTACTGTAAAAATAGCACTTATCACTGCGCACTGTCAAGATATTTCTCGAATAAGTACAACAATCCACGGATTTTGTACATCACACCGGTTGCCTGCAAAAAATTCCATAACAGTAGGAATATATTTATTATTCAACTGACGGTGAAATTGATAGCTGAGCTGTTTTTTGCCGTTAAAAAAGAAATCATGCAGTGAGGACAATGTGATTCTGGCGCGATACAGTTCTTCATCATCAGGATGGATCAGCTTTTCATTTAATATGCGACGGTTGTATGATTCAAAATCATGTTCCATTTCAAGTCCACATCCATGGAGCCGGTAATCTCTTTTTAAAATTTCGTATTCACCGTTATTCAGATTTAATCTGGCGAGAACCAGTGAATTTTCGGCAAGAATCTTGAAAATAGAATGCGTAACTGAGGTTTCATGAAACGCATCCGCGGTATTTCGAGAATCAGCCGGATCCTGTTTGCATACGTGATGGTACTTCTCGTGAGGAACTGTGGTCAGAAGATCCTCTGCATCGCTGATCGGCATTGGTTTGTAGAAATAATATCCCTGCGCATAGATACAATTCATAGAACGCAGCATTTTAATCTGTTCAGGGCTTTCTACACCTTCTGCAATAATCGGCAGGTTGAGTTTATGTGCCATATTGACAATAGAATCGATGATCTGAATTCCTTTTTGGCAGTTTTCCGGATTCATTTCGATGAACTTCATATCAAGTTTCAAAATATCAACATTTGTGTCTTTTAACATGTTAAGAGAAGAGTAGCCACTTCCGAAATCATCCATCAGAACGCAGAAACCGTGTTGATGAAGCTGATCGATGGTTTCTCTTACAATGATATTGTTTTCTGAAAAGGCCGTTTCTGTAATTTCAACAAGCAGCATCTCAGGAGAAAGGCCGTATTTTGTGATGAGATCCTGCAGGAATTCAGGAACATTGATCGTTTCGATATCAGTAACAGATACATTGATTGAAATAGGAACAACATAAAGGTGATCATGTTTCCAGTAGGAAAGCGTCTGGCACACGGCATCCCAGATATATGTATCAAGTGAAGTGATCATGCCGTTATTTTCAAGAAACGGGATGAACTCACCGGGGGCAACAAAACCACGAACCGGACTGATCCAGCGAGAGAGTGCTTCCATACTGACGATAGCACCTGTTTCGCTGTTGCATTTTGGTTGGAGATAAAAGGTGAATTCTTTATTTTCCAGACCGACTGTTACATCGTGGATCAGCTGCTGTTCCTTTTCGAGCTGATTTATGATTTCATCAGTGAAATAAGAAATACGTTTATTAAAATTGCCTTTTATATCAGAACCTGCGAGCTGTGCATTGTTGCACATCGTTGCAACATCCGGATGATCATCAGGGATAGAATAGATGCCAATGATAGGCAGAAATCCTTCGTTCTGGCTGTGGATGCCGATATAGCTCCGGATCGTTTTATAAATCAGGTTGATAAGCTGGTCATCGTCCGGAATACACATGAAGAAATGATCTCCCCCAAAATAACCGGCGAGATAGCCTTTCATCTGCTGAATACGAAGCAGATACTGACTGATATTGGTAAGCAGGATATCTCCGGCTTCCTGACCGTACCAGTTATTAAATAATTTGAATCGTTCAATATCAATAGATATAATACACCAGTCAGACAGTGCATGACTTTCAAGGAAATCGTTTACGTTCTCGAGAAACTCTGAGCGGCTGTACAGCACATTTGTTATACTCATAAAAATACGACCTTTTACTCTAATATTAAGAATAATTATACCATTATATGAGAGTATATTCAACAGAATGGTGGATAAATTGTAATAATTCTGATATAGTAATATCGAATAAATCAGAAAGAAAACGATAGAAAGAAGGAATCAAAATGAGTACAAAAGCAGAACAGGCAATCACATTTCATGACAAAGGATATAATTGTGCACAGGCAGTTGCATGTTCATTCTGTAAAGAATTCGGAGTGGACGAGGAAGAAATGTTCCGTATTGCAGAAGGATTCGGACTCGGCATGGGAATGATGGAGGTGTGCGGCGCACTTTCCGGAATGATGATGATCATTGGTCTGCAGAACAGTGTGGGCAATCCGGAAAAAGGAAAAATGACGAAAGGCGATACCTACAAAAAAGTCAGAGAGTATGCTGCAAAATTTAAAGAGCAGAACGGCTCATATCTCTGTAAAGAATTAAAAGGTGTAGAGACAGGTAAAGTCCTCAGAAGTTGTCCGGACTGTATCCGTGATGCAGTAGCACTCACAGAAGAATATCTGGCTGCACAGAAAAATAAAGAAGAATGACGACAGTAGTCCTTCAGTCAAATAAATAAAACCCAAAAAGAAAACCCGTCGGGGCGGATGGCATAAAACCAACTGCTCTGACGGGTTTTGCAATACATAAAATTATTCGGCTACTTTTACGAACTGACTGTTGTACAGATTCTGATAGAATCCGCCTTTTGCCATAAGTTCATCATGAGAACCCTGTTCGATGATACTTCCGTCTTTCATAACAAGAATTTCATCGGCATTGCGGATTGTGGAGAGACGATGGGCTACGATGAAACTGGTACGTCCTTCCATAAGACGGTCAAATGCCTCTTGGACCATAAGCTCTGTTCTGGTATCGATGCTTGAGGTTGCTTCGTCCAGGATCAGCATAGGCGGCAGACACAGCATGACACGTGTGATACAGAGAAGCTGTTTTTCGCCCTGGCTTAAGCTGTCCTCTTTTAACTGTGAGTCCAGTCCGCTTGGAAGACGGCGGATAAATTCCCAACTGTGAGAACGTTTGGCTGCTTCTATAATCTCTTCATCGGTAGCATCCGGTTTTCCTATATTGATATTTTCACGGACGGTTCCGTTCTTGATCCATGTATCCTGAAGTACCATACCGAAACTGTTCCTCAGGGAATGGCGGGAAATTTCATTGATCGGATGTCCGTCAATGGAAATCGTGCCGCCGGTCACATCGTAGAAGCGCATCAGCAGGTTGATAAAGGTGGTCTTTCCACAGCCGGTCGGACCGACGATCGCGATACGTTTGCCCGGTTCTGCATGGAGATTGAAGTTTTCAATCAGTTTTTTATCAGGAACATAGCGGAAGCTGACATGATCAATCTTGACCTCGCCTTTTGCATCGGTAAGGGCTTCTTTCGGATCTGCACTTTCCGGAGATTCTTCAAGAAGTGCAAAGATTCTGGCCGCACATGCAAGTGCGTTCTGAAGTTCTGTGATAACAGAACTGATGTCGTTGAATGGTTTCATGTACTGGTTTGCGTAGGAAAGCAATACAGAGAGACCGCCGACAGTAAGTGCACCGCCCGGAATCATAAATGCACCGACAAGTGCAACACCTGCGTAAATAACATTGTTTACGAAACGGGTGGACGGATTGGTCAGACTGCTGTAGAAGACGGCTTTTTGGCTGCATTCTTTCAACTCATTGTTAATTTCTGCAAAACGTGCTGAAGATTTATCTTCATATCCAAAAGCCTGTACGATCTTCTGGTTACCGATCATTTCTTCAATAAGGGCTGTCTGACGGCCACGTGCATCGCTCTGTTTCCGGAACATATGGAAAGAGCGGGAAGAAATGAATCTTGCTACAAAAAAACTGACCGGGGTGAGGATAATGACCATTAGGGTGATCCGAATGTTTTTGGAAAACATAAAGATCAGAGTTCCGATGATGGTTACAATTCCGGAAAACAACTGTGTAAATCCGAGAAGAAGACCATCGGAAAGGATATCGGTATCGGCGATGATACGGCTGATGATGTCACCGGTGCTGTGGCTGTCCAGATAGGAGAGCGGCAGTACCTGAATCTGACGGATCGCTTTTGCGCGGATATCCTGTACCGTATGGAAAGTCATGCGGTTGTTGATGATGTTCATGATCCAGGTAGCGACACTGGAGATGATGACCATGACAAGAATTCTTGTCAGATAGTACCACATCATACTGAAGTTTACGTCGTGTTCGGCAACGACCTGATCGATCGCGTTACCAAAAAGTACCGGCACGTATAATTGAAGAATAACGGATACAGCTGCCAGAATAATGCTTAAGATCAGGAGAAAACGGTATTTTCCGATGAAACGGAGTACTTTCCAGAGAGTCTCCATACTGCTTGCATTTGCTGTATCATTTGTTGTTTTGTTCATGATACCACCTCCATAGTTCCACCGGATACGGCAGTATTTGATACAGTATATTTCGCCCGTTCTTCCGGAAACTGGGAGAAATAGATCTCACGGTAAATGTCACAGGTACGGATCAGGTCATCATGGATGCCCTTGCCGACAAGTTCACCGTCATTCAGAACAAGGATCAGATCGGCCTGACGGATACTTGCTGCACGCTGTGAGACGAGGAAAGTGGTAATATTTCCGCTTAACTGATGAAGAGATTTACGAAGTGCGGCATCTGTGGCAAAGTCAAGTGCGCTTGCACTGTCATCAAGGATCAGAAATTCAGGTTTCTTAACGACAGCACGGGCAATTGTCAGTCGCTGACGCTGACCGCCGGAAAGATTTCGGCCATTCTGTTCCAGTTTGAAATTAAGCTGACCGTCTTTTCCCTCAACGATTTCACGTGCCTGGGCAGTGGTCAGTGCATCCCAGATTTCTTCATCGGTTGCATCTTCGCGTCCCCATTTCATATTTTCGCGGATCGTCCCCTTAAAAAGTGCTGCACGCTGCGGTACAACACCGATTTTTTCACGAAGATCATGCTGGCTGTAGGTTCGGATATCCTGCCCATTTATCATAATCGTTCCCTTTGTGGCATCGTAAAAACGTGCGATCAGGTTGACAAGAGTGGATTTACCACTGCCGGTACCACCGATGATTCCGACAGTCTGGCCTTTCTTTACAGAAAAGCAGATATCAGAAAGACTTGGTGCGCCTGTGCCTGCATAGGCAAAGGTAACATCCTGAAATTCTACGGCATTTTCAGCGGCTGCGGAAGCAGAAGCGGTGTCATCCGGATAATCCATGGAAGTTTTTATTTTAAGGATGTCGGCAACACGGTTTGCACATGCGGCAGATTTGTTCAGAGTAATGATCAGAGATGCAAGTTTGATGAGCTCAATGATCATTTGTGCCATGTAATTGTAAAGCGCAACAACTTCACCCTGCTGCATGTTACCTAAGTTTACCTGAAGTCCTGCATTGTTGATCAGGATAACAGTAGCAATGTTGATGAGCACATAGGTGACCGGATTGAGGAGAGCGGAAAGCTTTCCGACAAATTCATTTAATTTTGTAAGTGCGGCATTGCTCTCGTCAAATTCACGGACTGATTCTTCTTCACGGCAGAAAGCACGAATGACACGTACACCGGTCAGGTTTTCTCTGGTGAGACCGGTAACTGTATCAAGGCGTCCCTGTACTTTACCAAAAAGCGGGATGCTGAGGTACATGATAACAAATACCACAAGGAAAAGTACCGGAATGGCAACGGCAAAAATCAGGGCACAGCGAGTATTGATCGTGAATGCCATGACCATGGAACCGAGCACAATAAAAGGACTTCGAAGAAGAAGGCGAAGTCCCATGTTTACGCCATTCTGTACCTGGTTGATATCGTCGGTGAGACGGGTGATCAGTGTATCGGTTCCCAGAGTATCAAGTTCTGTATAGGAAAGCTTCTGAATATGGTCATAAACAGCCTGCCTCAGTTCTGTGGCAAATCCTACACTGGCTTTCGCTGCAAAAAACTGGGCAGTGATACTGACTGTAAGTCCGGCGGCAGCCATAAGCACTAGAATAAAAAATCGTTCAATGATGTATGGACGATTATTTCCTGTGATACCCACATCAATGATCTGGGCAATTACTACCGGAACAAGCAGATCGAACACAACTTCCAGAAATTTGAAGAAAGGTGCAAGAATGCTTTCTTTCTTATAGTTTTTTAGATAGATTGCGAGAGATCGCATTTTCTGTTCCTCCGTTTTTCTTGATGATTGACAAGCACTATTATAGTCTTGTATCATAAGTCATGCAAGTAATATAGGAACAGTATAGGAAGAAAGAGGAAAATCTATGCGACGTGAAGTAACGCTGGAAGAAATTTCAGATGGAAAATTATATGATGCAAATGATATGGTAAAAGCGGACTGCCAGGACTGTAAAGGCTGCTGTGACTGCTGTAAGGGGATGGGTGATTCCGTGCTCCTGGATCCGTATGATGTCTGTCGATTGAGTAGGGGGCTTCAGAGGACTCCTGAAGACTTGATCGGCAATATGCTGGAACTTGGCATTTCAGACGGAAATATTCTTCCGCATCTTGCGATGAAAGGAGCAGAAGAACGATGTGTATTTCTAAACGGAGAAGGAAGATGCGCGGTCTATGCAATTCGTCCGGGATTCTGCCGTTTGTTCCCACTCGGAAGATATTATTCGGAAGAGGGGTTTAAATATATTTTGCAGATACATGAATGTACGAAGAAAAACCGTTCAAAGATCAAAGTAAAAAAATGGCTCGATACACCGGATTTGAAACAATATGAAAAATTTGTATGGGATTGGCATCAGTTCCTTCTTGATGTGCAGGAGATTTTTTACCAGACGGAAGATACGGAGCTGATCAGAAATCTGAATATGTATGTGCTCAGCCGTTTCTATTATAAAGTGTATGAAGAGAAACGCGATTTCTACGAACAGTTTTATGAACGCCTTGAAGAAGCAAAAAAACTTCTGAGTCTTGGCATATAGCCAGAAACTCAGAAGCTTTAGAATTTTAGTTGCTTTTTGAATTAAGTTCAGTAAGAAGCTGATGGATGGTTTTGTTCAGAACCGGATGACGGTAATATGGTGCAATTTCATCCAGAGGTTTCAGCACAAAATCACGGTTTTCCATATCAATATGAGGAATATGGAGATCCGGTGTATCAATGATTTCATTATCATAAAACAAAATATCAAGATCGAGGGTACGAGGCCCCCAGTGGATGATACGTTCTCTGTTGGCTGCCGCTTCCAGTTCATGAAGACGGTCAAGCAGCTCTTCAGGAGTCAGAAGCGTGCGGAGACGGAGCACACCATTGAGAAATTCATCCTGTTCTACACCTCCATAGGGTTCTGTGACAAGATATTCTGATATGGCCGCGACTTCACAGTCGGGAGTGTTCCTAAGGCCCTGAATGCCATCATCGATATATTTCTTCTTGTCTCCGAGGTTAGAACCAAAAGCAACATAAGCGGTGTGCCATCCACGTGTGATTTCTACTGCAACTGTATCCAGTGGAAGTCCGACCGGTGCCCATGGCTTTTCAATACGCAGAGTAATTGCATTCATCAGTGGAAATTCATGCAAAAGCATCTGACAGAGGTTTTCAGCAAGAGTTTCCAGAAGCTTGTAGGTATGCTCTTTGGTGAACTTTGTGATCATCTGGCTGACTTCTCCATAGTGAATCGAAGCAGTCAGCTCATCTGTCAGACCGGCTTTACGTGTACTGGTATAAAGTTTGGCTGATACGACGAATTTCTGCCCGAGTACATTTTCCTCCGGAAAAACTCCGTGGTTAGCAAAAATCTCAAGGTTTTTAATCTCAATAATATCCATTTATTTTTAATCCTTTTAATTATCTCTTTATTTGATGTTTCTGCCGAGAATCGCTTCGGTCATCAGTACGGCACGTCTGTTTTCTTTTACATCATGGACTCGCACGAAAGCACAGCCTTTCATAACTCCAATGACAGAAGTGGCAATTGTTCCCTCGACACGCTGGTCAACCGGGAGATCGAGTGTAAGACCGATCATGGATTTACGGGAAGTGCCGAGAAGTACCGGGAATCCGAGATGCTGAAAAAGCTCCAGATGGTTCATGGTTTCAAGGTTCATTTCATATGTTTTTCCAAATCCTACACCCGGGTCAAGAATAATACGTTCATCTTTGATGCCTGCCTTGCGCGCGATATTTACGCATTCCTGCGTTTCGGTAAGCATGTCGGTGAGAAAATTGTTGTATTCTGTGTTTGCTTTATTATGCATCAGGCAGCAGGCTACATCATGTTTTGCAATTACGCCTGCCATTTCCGGATCATATTTCAGTCCCCATACGTCATTGACAAGATCCGCACCTGCCTGTACGGCGACATCAGCAACACTTCCTTTATATGTATCTACAGAAATCGGAACATCAAAATGTTTGTGAAGCGCCTCAATGATCGGAACGACACGGGCCGCTTCTTCTTCGGCACTTACCGGAGTATGTCCCGGACGTGTGGATTCTCCGCCGACATCCAGAATATCTGCACCTTCGGCAATCATAGTCTCAGCATGTTTCAGTGCATGGTCCATAGAGTTCCATTTGCCACCATCAGAGAAAGAATCCGGTGTGACATTCAGAATTCCCATAATATAAGTTCTGTTTTTTACGTCGAATTCACGATTTCCAATTTTCATTTTAAGATTCTCCTTTTAATATTGAATCGTCATATTTTTTTTCTCAGGAGCCCAGTAACATTCTTTTTCGGCAGAGCATAAAAAACAATTGCGGGATTTTTTGTCTGCTTCATAAATAATCTGGCTGAGTATCGGAAGATTTCCGGTGGAAGAACGATGTTCTCCGATTGCCGTCAGAATCTGAGCTTTTTCTGATTCTGAGAAGTTTAGATCTGCTAAAATCTGCCCTGCAATGGTGACACCTGCTTCATCGTGCGGTGTACCGTTTGTGTACTGTTCGGCACGGCCAATATCATGGAGAAGGGCAGTGCAGTAGATCAGTTCACGGGAACAGTCCAGATTTCGCTCCAGTGCAAAAATGTAAGCCAGTCTTGCTACATCCAGAAAATGCTCCGGGGTGTGGCGGCAGAAAATACGGTCAGACTCCAGCCGGGTAAGCGCAGTCAGGTGTTCCTGATAAAGCGGATGCTGCCAGATGGCCTGAACTCTTGTCATACCAGCAGACATCAGTCTTTTACCATGGAGAGGAATTGCTTCTGAAGTTCACAATCTGTCTTGAAGTCCCCTCGTGTTACAGTAGTGATGGTCTTACTGCCTGGCTTTTTAATGCCGCGCATTGTCATGCAGGTATGTTCGGCTTCAAGCATGACCATAACACCCCTGGGATTCAAAGTACGCTCCAGAGCATCTGCAATCTGTACAGTCAGACGTTCCTGAATCTGAGGCCTTCTTGCATAGACATCTACGGTGCGGGCAAGTTTGCTAAGTCCGGTAACTCTGCCGTTTGGTATGTAAGCAATGTGAGCCTTGCCGTAAAATGGCATCAGATGATGCTCGCACATGGAATAGAATGTGATGTCTTTTTCCAGGACCATTTCGTTATTTTCTACTTCAAATTGTTTGGCGAGGTGCTGATCTGCTTCCTCATCCAGACCACCATAGATTTCCATGCACATACGTGCGATGCGGTCCGGGGTATCTTTCAGTCCCTCACGTTCTGTATCTTCACCGATTCCTTCAAGGAGAAGTCGGATTGCCTGTTCTACTTTTTGTTTGTCTACCATAAAAAACAACCTCCTATTATAATGATATTGTGTATCGTGGAGATTGTCTGCTTTTTGTCAATGTATTTGTAAAATAAAACAAAAAAAGATATCTCCAATTGTGATAGAACGTATGTCGAAAAACGTATCCCTACACAATATGAGATAACCTCTTATATTGTCGCAACGGGTGCGGATCCTATACCGTAAGACGGACTTTTCGTTTCGGCGACAACTCCCCATTCGCTGAACACTTGACGCATAAGATCCTATTTTGCATATCATTCATTTCCCGTACAGTATAGCATAGATGTATTTGATAGAAAAGGGGTAATTTGTTGAAAAAAATATTCAGGTTGAATAATTATTGACGTGAAATGAGAGATATGATAGCATAAAGCTATCTATAGAAGAAAAGCAAAGAAAAAGATAAAAATTTCACAGATTACGGACCAATCAGGGATAACGACTGTGTGCATGAAAATACGCACACTCGTTGTCTCTTTTTTTATTTTATCCGCGATTTGATGACAGGGAGGACGATATGTATTTAATGATCGACAACTATGATTCATTTGTCTATAACCTGAAGGCTTACTTTGAGGAGCTTGGAAGGGAGATTGTTGTAAAAAGAAGTGATCAGATCACCGTGGATGAGATAGAAAAAATGCAGCCGCAGGGAATCATTCTGTCCCCCGGACCGAAACGTCCGTGGGATGCAGAAGTCTGTGTACAGACAGTGGAACGTCTGCAGGGAAAAATTCCGATCCTTGGAGTCTGTCTCGGACACCAGGTACTTGGACACTGTTGTGGCGCAACGGTAAAAAAAGGTGAGCGACCGATGCATGGAAAGGTGACGGAGATTACAAATATGGGAACCGGTGTTTTTGAAGGACTGCCGAAAAAGTTTAAAGTAACGCGTTATCATTCACTGATTGTAAAAGAGGACAGCATTCCGACGGATTACAATGTCGATGCTGTGTCAGAGGATGGTGCGGTGATGGGACTTTCACATAAGATTCTTCCGTTGTATGGGGTTCAGTTTCACCCGGAGGCAGTACTTACAGAGTATGGACATGAACTGCTTGAAAACTTCTGCCACATCGCGGAATGTGCGCATTAACTAAAACAATATAGTACAAAATGTACATGAAAAAACACAAAGAAATGTTCTCGATAATGGACAGAGGGGAAAAAACGATGTATAATAAACGGCGTATTATAAAAGAAATGAAGCCTGCCAGAGGTGCAGCAGAGCTTTATACATATTTTGCAGGAACAGATGACAGTGTGTTTTTGGATTCTTCGCTGGTTAACAAACTTGGAAGATATTCTGTTATAGGTGCAGTGCCATATCTTAAACTTGTGAAAGAAGGTAATGGCTTCTATATTAATGGCGAGAAAGAAACAACGTGTTCTTTCGAAACATATCTGAAAACATATCTGGCAGAACACAAAGACAAAAATAATACTGAGCTTCCGATAATTTCCGGTGCGATAGGATATTTTTCCTATGAATATGGAAGGAAATTGATGGAAGTGGATTCTGCGAAGGAAGATCTTGTCTCGATTCCGGATGCTGTACTTGTCTTTTATGACTTCTATATTATAGAGGACAGGCAGGAACAGCGTACATATCTGATTGCGAATGGCATCACGGGGGAAGCTGCGAAACTGATGGATGAGATGGAGACCCGGATAAACGGGAAGCCGGTGTATATGCAGAAAGAGTCAGATACAGAATATCCGATCGAGGTGCTGCCGAATTTTGCGAAGGACGAATACAAGCAGGCAGTAGATCGTATGATCCGCTATATTATAGAGGGAGATATCTACATTGTCAATATGACACAGCAGCTCACTGTGAAAAGTGACAAAGTACCGCTGGATGTGTTTTATGATCTTCGGGAAAATAATCCGTCTCCGTTTGGTGGTTATTTTGACTATGGAGATTTTCAGATCGTATGTGCATCGCCGGAACGTTTCCTTAAAATGCAGAAGGGGCATGTAAATACACGACCGATCAAAGGCACACGTAAGCGCGGGGAGACACCGGAAGAAGATATGCTTATGCGGACAGAACTTGAAAACTCTGAAAAAGACAAAAGTGAACTTCTGATGATCGTGGATCTTGAGCGAAATGATCTGAACAGGGTGTGTAATCCGGGAAGTGTCAAGGTGACTGAACTTTTTACGGTAGAAGAATATGCGACGGTATTTCATCTGGTTTCTGATATCGAGGGGGATCTGGAAGAGAGTAAAAACGTTATGGATCTTCTCGAGGCAGCTTTTCCCGGTGGTTCAATTACCGGAGCGCCGAAGTATCGTGCAATGGAGATCATTGATGAGATGGAAAATAATAAACGAAATCTTTACACCGGATCTATCGGCTATCTGACGCTGGATGGTGACTGCGATTTCAATATTGTGATCAGGACTGCGTTGCATAAAGATGGAAAGTATTATCTGGGTGTGGGAGGCGGTATTACCGCAGAGTCCGACCTGGAATTTGAATATGAAGAAACACTTCAGAAAGCGAAGGCGGTTCTTCAGGCTATGAGATAAGTAATTGGAGAGTGAAGTATGGATATCCGGTTAGATGAAGGTTTTCTGTTCGGGATGGGTGCGTTTGAAACGATTGCTGTCGAAAAAGGAAAACCGATATTACTTGAAAAGCATATAGAAAGACTGGAAAAGGCAGCTGATTTCCTGCAGCTGCGTTCCTGCAGTGCAAGAGGATTTTCAAAAGAAAAAGTATTTTCTTATCTTGCCAGTCAGGATTCGGAGATGACGGATCATGGTGTATTGAAAATCGTCTGTTCAGCCGAAAACTTATTTTTCCAGATGAGAACGAATACATATTCTGAAGAGGATTATGCAAAAGGCTTTGTGGCAGACATCAGTAAAGTGCGCAGAAATGAGACATCTTCGCTGGTCTATCACAAGACTTTGAATTACGGTGACTGTATCCTTGAAAAAAGAGCTGCAATGGCAGCTGGTATTAACGAGAAGGTCTTTGTCAATACAAAGGGCCAGATCAGCGAGGGGACAGTCAGCAATATTTTCTTTGTGCGCAAAAATATGATCTATACACCGCAGCTGTCTTGTGGATTATTGCCGGGAATTCTGCGAGAATACGTAATGTCAAAATTCAGCGTGGTGGAGACAATCATCTATCCGGATGAACTGATGTATTATGAAGAATGTTTTGTTACAAATTCTCTGATGGGAGTCATGCCGGTAAGACAGCTTGGAAATATCTGCTTTCCGCATCGAACCAGAGCGGAGGAAGTCAGAAATACATACGAAAGCGAAAAAATGTCCTTATAACAGGGCATTTTTTTGCGGAAAAAAGGACGGTGCTATATTGAAAATGTGTCCAAAAGGACACAAAAAAGTAGTTGATTTTAGCAGGGAAGATTTTGTATAATATGGAAAGTTAGGCTTCAAACTAATTTGAAAATTGAAGAGGAGGACATGATGGTAAATGAATAAGACACTTTTTAAATCTATCCGGGAATATAAAAAACAGTCGCTACTGGCGCCATTGCTGGTAATCCTGGAGGTATTGATGGAAGTGCTCATTCCACTGGAAATGGCGAAGATCATTGACGTGGGAATTGCAAACGGTGATCTGGGCTATATCATACAGCGAGGAGTGATCCTGGTAGTTATGGCAATGCTTGCGCTCTATTTTGGTGTACAGGCAGGAAATATGGCAGCGGTGGCAGCTGCCGGATATGCCAAAAATCTCCGTCATGATATCTTTTATAAGGTGCAGGATTTTTCATTCAAAAACATTGATCATTTTTCCACATCAGGACTGGTCACACGAATGACAACGGATATCACGAATGTGCAGATGGCTTATATGATGAGTATCCGTCTTCTTGCAAGAGCACCGATCATGATCGCACTTTCCTGGATCATGACACTGCTGATTAATGTAAAGATCGCACTTCTTTTCCTGATCGTAATTCCGCTTCTCGGTGGAACACTGATTTTTATTGCAAAGAAGGCACATCCGAATTTTATCAAAGTATTTGATGAGTATGATGAGCTGAACAATTCCGTGCAGGAAAACGTGAATGCATCCCGCGTAGTAAAGGCGTTTGTAAGAGAAGAACATGAGATCAGTAAATTCCATGGTGTATCTAATTACGTATATACACTGTTTACAAAAGCAGAAAAAATCGTTGCATGGAATGCACCTGTCATGCAGTTTATGATGTATGCAGTTGTATTGCTGATTGCTCTGATTGGCGGAAAAAGTATTGTATTCGGAACAATGGAGACCGGTGAGCTGACCAGCGTGATCGTTTATGCACTGCAGATTCTGATGTCCCTGAATATGGTAACGTTTGTATTTGTCATGATCATGATCGCGGAGGCATCTACGGATCGTATCACTGAAGTATTGAACGAAGTTCCGGAAATGCAGGACAAAGCAGACGCAGTAAAAGAAGTAAAAAATGGTGAGATTACTTTTGATCATGTAGATTTCAGTTATGCAGGCGAGGGCGGAAATCTTGCTCTTAAAGATATAGGTCTTCATATTAAATCCGGTCAGACTGTTGGTATCATCGGCGGAACCGGAAGTGCGAAATCTACGCTCGTACAGATGATTCCACGTCTTTACGATGTTACTTCCGGTATAGTAAAAGTTGCCGGAGTTGATGTACGTGATTACAATCTGGAAGTCCTCAGAGATCAGGTTTCCATGGTATTACAGAAAAACGTCCTGTTCTCCGGTACGATTTATGATAACATTCGCTGGGGCGATGAGCATGCCAGTGATGAAGAAGTTAAGAGAGTATGTCGTCTTGCACAGGCAGATGGGTTTGTCAGCGAGTTTCCGGAAGGATACGATACTATGATCGTACAGGGCGGAAACAATGTCTCCGGTGGACAGAAACAGCGTCTCTGTATTGCACGTGCGCTGCTTAAAAAACCGAAGATTCTGATTCTGGATGATTCTACCAGTGCGGTAGATACAAAGACAGATGCGCTGATCCGTAAGGCATTCCGTGAAGAAATTCCGGATACGACTAAGATCATCATTGCACAGAGAGTTTCCTCAATTGAAGATGCCGACCAGATCATTGTGCTCGATGGTGGTAAGATTGCCGGTGTGGGAACCTCTGAGGAACTTTTGAAAACGAATGAAATCTACAGAGAAGTATATGAATCACAGGTGAAAGGAGGCGAAGAGGATGAATAAGAAAAAGAAAACAAGAATGACTCAAAATGACATAAAGACAGCAAAACGTCTTCTGAAATATGTGACAGAAAAATATAAACTTCAGTTTATTCTGGTATTCATCTGCATTTTGATCAGTGCGGTTGCGACAACGGCAGTATCCCTTTCTCTTCGTTACCTTCTGGATGATTTTATCCTTCCGTTGATTGGACAGAAACAACCGGACTTTGCCGGGCTTTATAAGGCACTGTCAGTTCTGGGATGCATCTTTCTTGCCGGTGTGGCGGCAACTTTCATATATACCAGAATGATGGTTTATATCGGACAGGGTGTACTCAAAAGAGTACGTGACGATATGTTTGAACATATGCAGACACTTCCGATACGTTATTTTGATCAGAATACAAACGGATCGGTCATGAGTCTGTATACCAATGATACAGATACCTTAAGACAGATGATCAGCCAGGCAATTCCACAGGCACTGATGGCGCTGTTTACGATTGTTGTTACATTTGTTTCTATGCTGGTTTTAAGCCCGCTTTTGACAATTCTTGCAGTTATGATTATTTTTGTGATGCTTTTTGTTACAAATAAGATCGGAAGCAAGAGTGGAAAATATTTCGTACGTCAGCAGATGGCACTGGCGGATGTGACCGGGTTTGTCGAAGAACGAATGAATGGACAGCGTGTGGTAAAAGTCTTCAACCACGAGAAAAAATCTGAAGAAGAATTTGACAGACTGAATGAAGCACTTTTTGAGAGTGCGTCTCAGGCAAATAAGTATGGCAATATGATGGGACCTGTGATCGGAAATATCGGAAACCTGCAGTTTGTACTGACGGCAGTTCTCGGCGGTGTACTTTCTGTTGCAGGAGTAGGCGGAATCACTCTTGGTGTTATGGCTTCCTATCTGCAGTTTACCAAGAGCTTTACACAGCCGTTTATGCAGGTGGCACAGCAGTTTAACTCAATCGTTATGGCACTTGCCGGAGCAGAACGTATCTTTAATCTGATTGATGAAAAACCGGAAGAGGATGAGGGATATGTGACTCTCGTCAATGCCAGAAAAGATGAAAACGGTAACATTGTAGAATGCAAAGAAAGAACCGGTATGTGGGCATGGAAACATCCACATTCCGCAGATGGCTCCGTATCCTATACAGAACTGAAAGGTGATGTACGTTTCGAAGATGTAACTTTCGGATACAATGAGGACAAGACAATTCTCCATGACATCAGTCTGTATGCAAAACCGGGACAGAAACTTGCATTTGTAGGTTCTACCGGTGCAGGAAAGACAACGATCACCAACCTGATCAATCGTTTCTACGATATTCAGGAAGGTAAGATCCGCTACGATGGAATCAACATTACAAAGATCAAAAAAGATGATCTGCGCCATTCACTGGGAATCGTTCTGCAGGATACACACCTCTTTACCGGAACGATCCGTGACAATATCCGATATGGTAAACTGGATGCAACGGATGAAGAAATTTATGCAGCTGCAAAACTTGCACATGCAGATCAGTTTATCCAGATGCTCCCGAAGGGATATGATACTATGCTGAGCGGAGACGGTGAGGAACTGTCACAGGGACAGAGACAGCTTCTTTCTATCGCGCGTGCAGCAGTTGCAGATCCTCCGGTACTGATTCTGGATGAGGCAACTTCCAGTATTGATACCCGTACAGAGAGCATTGTACAAAAAGGTATGGATAACCTGATGAAGGGACGTACCGTATTTGTTATTGCCCATCGTCTTTCCACAATCCGAAACAGTGATGCGATCATTGTACTTGAACATGGAAAGATCATCGAGAGAGGTGATCATAAAGATCTGATCAGACAGAAAGGCACCTATTACCAGTTATATACCGGAAAACTTGAACTTTCCTGATCTTGCTCATAAGATAAAAGACAGAATCGTCCGAAAACAGATGGTTCTGTTTTTTTATGTGCTTATTTACATTAATAGTAAAAAATGCACAAAAATAATTTATATTCTATGATTAAGTATGATATACTATGTACAAAAAAAGAAAAGGGGAATCTATATGTTAAAATCATGGACACCGGGCGAAATGCCGGACAGGGAAGAAATGAAAAGACAGCTTGAAAAAACGAAAAGCAGTCTGTATGATCTCCAGATGAAGATCAAGGAGCATAAGCTGCCGGTGCTGGTTCTTTTTGAAGGATGGAGCGCGGCAGGTAAAGGCAGTATGATCGGCAAAGTGATCAAAAATATTGATCCTCGTTTTTTCAAAGCAGCAACGATGTCTTCACCGACAGAAGAAGAACTGCGCAGACCGTTTTTGTATCGTTATATGAAACAGATCCCGGAAGAAGGCAAATTTACATTCCTCGATTCTGGCTGGATGGAGCAGACTGTCATGGATGTTCTCTCCGGTGCTCTGGAAGGTGATTTGTATGAAAAAAGAATTGAAAGTATCCGCCGATTTGAACGCCAGCTGACCGATAATGGATATCTTGTGCTGAAATTTTTCATGCAGATCGATAAAGATGAGCAAGGAAAGCGCATGGAGAAGCTTCTGGACAAAGAAGATACGAAGTGGCGTGTGACTGGTGCTGATAAATGGCAGCACAAGCATTACAAAAAATGCGAAAATGTGATTGACCGTTATATGAAAGATACCAATATGTCAACTTCCCCATGGTATATCATAGATGCGGAGGATAAAAAGTGGGCAGAACTGCAGGTTATGGATACACTGGTAAGCAGTATAGAGGTTGCATTGCAGAATCAGAGGCATTCCGTACCGATTCTCCAGAATGTATTTCCACTTGTGAAAATGCCGAAACTGAAAGATGTTGAGCTGGAAGGCAAGACAATAGATGAAGAGGAATATCAGAAAGAATTAAAGAAATTACAGAGCAGGCTCGGAGAATTGCATAACCGCCTGTATCGTAAACGCGTACCTGTAATTATTACCTATGAAGGATGGGATGCTGCCGGAAAGGGCGGAAACATCAAGAGAGTCACTGGTGCGTTGGATCCGCGCGGATATGAGGTGCAGCCGATCGCAAGTCCGGAGCCGCATGAAAAAGCACGACATTATCTCTGGAGATTTTGGACAAGGCTTCCGAAGGATGGACATATCGCAATTTTTGACCGTACATGGTATGGACGTGTTATGGTGGAACGTCTTGAGGGATTCTGCAGTGAAAATGACTGGAAACGTGCGTATAATGAAATTAATGAGTTTGAAAAAGAACTGCATGACTGGGGCGCTGTGATTATTAAATTCTGGGTACAGATCGACAAAGATACGCAGCTGGAACGTTTTACGGAGCGGCAGAACAACCCGGAAAAACAGTGGAAGATTACGGATGAAGACTGGCGCAATCGTGAAAAATGGGATCAGTATGAGGAAGCTGTCAATGAAATGCTCAAAAAGACAAGTACTACATTTGCACCATGGCATATCCTTGAGTCCGTGGATAAAAAATATGCCCGAATTAAGGCATTAAAAATCATTATTAAAGAACTGGAAAAAGCTCTGAAATGATATATGAGTCTCCTTAAGCAGATATGGTAATTAACCAAAATCTTCTTAAGGGGACATTTTTTTGGTAAGCTTATAATGTCGGATCAGGGACGGAGATAATTTCGCATGGTCTTGAGTGCGTTTTTTTCGAGGCGGCTGACCTGCGCCTGAGAGATGCCGATTTCATCCGCGACTTCCATCTGTGTTTTGCCCTCATAAAAACGCATTTCAATAATATGCCGTTCCCGACTGCCGAGGCGGTTCATGGCTTCTTTGAGAGACAGATTTTCCAGCCAGTGTTCTTCTTTGTTTTTGCGGTCACTGATCTGATCCATGACATAAAGCGTATCGCCGCCTTCGGAATAGACGGGTTCATAGAGGCTGACCGGACTCTGGATAGCATCAAGTGCATAGACGATCATTTCTTTTTCAATGCCGATTTCTTTTGCGATTTCTTCCATGGTAGGCTCTTTCAGGTTCTGCCGGATATAGTTTTCTTTGGCATAAATAGCTTTGTATGCAATATCACGCAGAGAACGACTGACGCGGATGCTGTTGTAGTCACGCAGATAGCGGCGGATCTCACCAATGATCATCGGAACTGCATACGTCGAAAATTTGACCATCAGGGTATCGTCAAAATTATCAACTGCTTTCATAAGCCCGATACAGCCGATCTGAAACAGATCATCAGGATTTTCATTGCTGTTCTGAAAACGTCGGATAACACTTAATACAAGACGCAGATTTCCTTTAATATACTGTTCCCTTGCTTCGGTGTCACCCTGTTTGATACGTCGGAACAGCTCATCTTTTTCTTCCTGTTTTAGAATCGGAAGACTGGAAGTATTTACCCCACAGATTTCTACTTTATTAAGTGCCATCGAAATATCCTCCTTATTTCATTTGGTATTACAAATGATTCACAGGGAGGATGGGAAATATTCTTTTTTGGAAAAAATATAAAAAATAAAAGACCTTGACAGGATCAGAGAAGGTGCTCTTTGTGAAAACATTTCTCTTCTTTAATTTCTACAAGGATGATGTCATCACCAATCTGGCAGATACAGTTCCAGGGAATAATGTATTCATTTTCGCGTCCGAAAAAACTGCAGAATTTACCGGGACCTGGAACAATCAGGGAATGAATGCGTCCTGTGGCACAGTCAAATTCCAGGTCAATGGGACAACCGAGGCTTTTGCAGGTACAGGTATTAATGATTTCTTTCTGTCGAAGCTCACAAAGTCTCATAAAAATACCGTTTTTATTAATATATGAATATTTTTTACAGATATACATGAGCTTTTGTTGACACTGTCAGAAAAAATAAATATAATTATTTTATTAAAGGGGAAAGAGGGGTAAATACTGTGAGATGTCCATTTTGTAATCAGGATAACAGTAAAGTTGTAGACTCAAGACCGGTAGAAGACACCAATTCCATCCGCAGAAGAAGAATGTGCGAATCCTGCGGCAAACGTTTTACTACATACGAAAAGGTAGAGACGATTCCACTGAGTGTGATCAAGAAAGACCAGACACGTGAACAGTATGACCGTGCAAAGATTCAGGATGGAATCTTACGCGCCTGCTACAAGCGTCCGATACCGATAGAAAAAATTGAAATGACGATGGATTCCATAGAAGGGGACATCTTTGACAGTGCGGACAGGGAGATTGCAAGTACCCGTATTGGCGAGATCGTGATGGAACATCTGAAAGACCTGGATGCAGTTGCTTATGTTCGTTTTGCATCTGTATATCGTGAATTCAAAGATGTCAGCACATTTATGGATGAACTGAAGAAATTTATGGAGCCATAAGAAGAATAAGGTATTAAGAGAGAAGTATTAAGCTGGATTATACAATAAAAAGGCGCTCCGGTCAAAACCGGAACGCCTTAAAAATTATGCTTTTATACAGTCAGAGAATTAAACAATACCCTGAGCGATCATAGCATCTACAACTTTTTCGAAACCTGCAATGTTTGCGCCGGCAACATAGTTGTCTGTCAGGTCATAACGTTTTGCGGCATCGCTGATCTTAGCGTAGATGTCAACCATGATCTGATGAAGTTTGGCATCAACTTCTTCGGATGTCCAGGAAAGTCTCTGAGAGTTCTGGCTCATTTCCAGTGCGGAAGTAGCAACACCACCTGCATTGGATGCTTTTCCAGGAAGGAAGAGAACACCGTTTGCCATAGCGTAGTCTGTAGCTTCTCTTGTAGTAGGCATGTTTGCACCTTCTACGATATATTTGCATCCGTTTGCAATCAGAGTTTTTACACCATCAAGGTCAAGTTCGTTCTGAGTTGCGCATGGAAGATATACATCACATTTGATGTTCCAGATGCCAACACCTTCTGTATAGGTAGCGCCTTCTACGCGGTCAGCATATTCTTTGATACGTCCACGTTTTACTTCTTTGATATCTTTCACTACATCAAGGTTGATACCGTTCGGATCATAGATGTATCCGTTGGAGTCGCACATAGCAACAACTTTTGCACCAAGCTGAGTAGCTTTCTGTACTGCGTAAATAGCAACGTTACCGGAACCTGTAACAACAACAGTCTTTCCGTCGAGAGAATCGTTGTGATCTTTCATCAGTTCGTTAAGGATATATACAACACCGTATCCTGTTGCTTCTGTACGGATCAGAGAACCGCCATAGGTAAGTCCTTTACCTGTCAGGACACCTTCATAGAGATCGCGAACACGTTTGTACTGTCCGAAAAGATAACCGATCTCACGTCCGCCAACACCGATGTCACCAGCCGGTACATCTGTGTCTGCGCCGATATATTTGCAGAGCTCTGTCATAAAGCTCTGGCAGAATGCCATAACTTCTCTGTCGGATTTACCCTTAGGATTGAAGTTGGAACCACCTTTACCACCGCCGATCGGAAGACCTGTCAGAGAATTTTTGAATACCTGTTCGAAACCGAGGAATTTCAGAATGCTCTGGTTTACTGTAGGATGGAAACGAAGACCACCTTTGTAAGGTCCGATTGCGCTGTTGAACTGTACACGATATCCTTTGTTAACCTGTACGGTTCCGTTGTCATCTACCCACGGAACACGGAAAGAAATAATTCTTTCTGGTTCTACCAGACGTTCCAGAATAGAAAGACTGCGGTATTTTTCTTCATTACGGTCGATAACAACTTTAAGAGAATCCAGAACTTCTTTTACTGCCTGATGGAATTCCGGCTCGCCAGGATTCTGTGCAACGACTCTTTCATAAACTTCTTCTGTGTAAGACATGTTGATTTCCTCCTCATTCGCTTATTGAATCATGTCTATCTGTGTAAGACATTTGTCCATGGACTATTATACACGAAAGTGGTAAAGTTGCAAAGAAAATTGTAAAAAAAATAAAAAAAAATATATTTCGGGGCGCAAACAAAATTTTGTATGGAATTTTACCTTGCGAAAAGTGTCTGAATATGAGATTATATTACAATACGAATAGAAAACTCATGGAGAGGAGTGAAAAAATGAGAACATTTGACAAATCAACGAAACTCGATAATGTACTGTATGATGTGAGAGGCCCGGTGGTTGACGAGGCGGCGAAAATGGAAGATGAAGGAAAGGAAATCCTGAAACTGAATATCGGAAATCCATATCCGTTCGGTTTTTCCGCTCCTCAGGAAGTCATTCTGGACATGCTCAGCAACATTCGTACATCTCAGGGATATTCTGATTCGAAAGGGATTTTTTCAGCACGTAAGGCAATTATGCAGTATGCGCAGCTTCGAAATATCCCAAATGTTTCAATGAATGATATTTATACAGGAAATGGTGTCAGTGAGCTGATCAATCTCTGCATGCAGGCACTTCTTGATAATGGTGATGAGATCCTGATTCCGGCACCGGATTATCCGCTTTGGACAGCGACAGCAACACTGGCCGGTGGTAATGTGGTACATTATATTTGTGATGAACAGTCCGACTGGTATCCGGATATTGACGATATCCGAAGCAAGATTACAGACAAAACAAAGGCAATCGTTATCATCAACCCAAACAACCCAACCGGAGCAGTTTATCCGAAGGAAATTCTGGAGCAGATCGCACAGATCGCAAGAGAGAAAGAACTGATCATCTTTTCGGATGAGATTTATGACCGTCTGGTTATGGATGGATATGAACATACTTCCATCGCATCTCTGGCACCGGATGTTTTCTGTGTGACATTTTCCGGACTTTCGAAGTCACATATGATCGCAGGTTTTCGTATTGGCTGGATGATCTTAAGCGGTGCGAAGGACAAAGCTAAAGGTTACATAGAAGGAATCAAGATGTTGTCTTCCATGCGTCTGTGTTCTAATGTTCCGGCTCAGTCCATTGTGCAGACTGCACTGGGCGGATATCAGAGTGTTACCGAATATATCAAACCGGGCGGAAGAGTTTATGAGCAGAGAGAATGCATCTACAATGCACTGAGAGATATTCCGGGAATTTCTGTTGTCAAACCACATGCGGCATTTTATATTTTCCCGAAGATCGATACAGAGAAATTCAACATCACGGATGATGAGCAGTTTGCACTGGATTTTCTTCATGAGAAGCAGGTGCTTCTTGTTCCGGGTAAGGGATTTAACTGGATGCAGCCGGATCACTTCAGGGTGGTTTATCTGCCGAACATCAGACAGCTTGAGCGCGCATCGGAAAAGCTGCGTGAGTTCTTAAGTACTTATCGTCAGCATAAGTAAAGAGTTACATTACTATAAGGTTTTATTTTGAGGAGGAAAAGCGGAGAAAAAGAAGCGGAGAAAAAGAATCTGAATTTCTGAAAGGAGCAATATTACATGGCAGAATTTAACACAAAGGTAACACCGGAAATCGAACGACTGACACAGGAATGCAAAGATCATTCCAGTATAGATCTGTCTCTTTATGGAAAATATGATGTAAAGAGGGGCCTTCGTGATATCAATGGTAAAGGTGTACTTGCCGGACTCACACAGGTTTCCAATGTACAGGCAGTAAAAGTCGTAGATGGTAAGGAAGTTCCCTGTGCGGGAAGTCTTTATTACCGTGGTTATAATATTAAGGATCTGACAGCTGGATTTGTAAGAGATAACCGTTTCGGATTTGAAGAGACGACATATCTTCTCCTTTATGGTAAGCTGCCAGACAGAAAAGAACTGGAAGATTTTCAGAAATTACTTGCAAATCAACGTTCATTACCGACAAATTTCGTAAGAGATGTTATAATGAAAGCACCGGGACGTGATATTATGAATGCACTTTCCAGAAGTGTGCTGACACTGTATTCTTATGATAATAATCCGGATGATATTTCACTTCCGAATGTTATGCGTCAGTGTCTGAACCTGATCAGTGTATTTCCGCTTCTTTCCGTTTACGGATATCAGGCATATAATCATTATGTAAGAGGAAAGAGTCTTTATATACACAATCCGAAGAAAGAACTTTCTACAGCGGAAAATATCCTGCGTATGTTGAGACCGGACAAAAAATATACAGATCTGGAAGCAAAGATTCTTGATCTTGCGCTGATCCTTCATATGGAGCACGGCGGTGGTAATAACTCTACCTTTACGACACATGTAGTTTCTTCATCCGGAACGGATACCTATTCTGCTATAGCGGCTGCACTTGGCTCCCTGAAAGGACCAAAACATGGTGGTGCCAACATTAAGGTCATTCAGATGTTCCAGGACATGAAGAAAGAAGTGCATAACTGGGAGGATGAAGACGAAGTAAGAAATTATCTGAAACGCCTTCTTCATAAAGAAGCATTTGATAAGAGAGGTCTTATTTATGGTATGGGACATGCAATCTATTCGGTATCGGATCCGAGAGCAGAAGTCCTGAAAGGCTTCGTAGAAAGCCTTGCCAAAGAAAAAGGCCGCATGAAAGATTATCGCCTGTATTCTATGGTAGAGTGGATGGCTCCGGAAGTAATCGCAGAAGAGAGACGAATCTACAAAGGTGTCAGTGCCAATGTCGATTTTTACAGTGGATTTGTATATAGTATGCTGGATCTTCCGCATGAGCTCTATACACCGATGTTTGCGGTAGCGCGTATCGTAGGTTGGAGTGCACATCGTATGGAGGAGCTGATCAATACAGACAAGATCATTCGTCCGGCATACAAGAGCGTTCTTCCGGAAGCGGCATACGTTCCGCTTGATGAACGATAAAAGTTACAGACAGGAGAAAAGGATGTTTCGTTGTTTTTTTCCGGATGAATATCTGGATTCAGCATATGAGATTGACTACGAGAAGCTTTACGAAGAAGGGTATCGTGGACTGATCTATGACATTGATAATACGCTGGTGCCTCACGGGGCACCGGCAGATGACAGGGCGATAGCTCTTTTTGAACGGCTTCGCGGAATCGGCTTTGGTTACTGCCTGCTGTCAAACAATCAAATTGAGCGGGTGGCGCCTTTTGCAGATGCGATTCAGGCCAGATATATTGAAAATGCCCACAAGCCGTCTGTGAAGAACTACCGGAAGGCAATGGAACTTCTGGGAACGGATACCGGCAATACGATTTTTATAGGGGATCAGCTTTTTACAGATGTATACGGAGCCAAAAGGACCGGCATCCGCAATATTCTCGTAAAGCCGATCCATCCCAAAGAAGAAATCCAGATCGTTCTGAAACGATATCTGGAAAAAATAGTACTACATTTTTACAAAAAGGAGGAGGGGATTTCATGAACCACGTGGTTATCATTGGGTTTATGGGTTCAGGTAAAACAAGAGTAGGAAAGCAGCTTTCTAAAGATCTGGGGCTGCAGTTTGTCGATCTTGACAAACTTATCACCAAAAAAATGAATCTTTCAGCGCGGGAAATTTTTGAAAAATTCGGAGAAGCATATTATCGAGCACTGGAAACAGTTGCCTTAAAGCAGCTGATTCAGGATTCGGAACGAAAAGTGATTTCACTGGGTGCAGGAGTTCCGCTTCAGGAACAGAATGAAAAATATCTTAAAGAACTGGGAACGGTCGTATATCTGAAAGGTTCGCTGACTACGCTGAAAAAACGCCTGGCAGATTCAAAGAAAGATCCGATGCTTGACGGAGAAGACCGGGATGACAAGATCAAGAAGCTTCTGAAACAGAGAGATCCGGTATATCAGAAGTTTGCAGACATTCAGGTTGTTACCGGAGAAGTGCCTTTTGAGGAGCTTATTAAAGAAATTGAAGAGAAATTGTCTACATATGAAAAAAATAGTTGAAAAAACTTTCTATATATTATAAAATAGTTGGTAGCGAACACACAAAGAAGGAGGATATTAAAATGATTTCTGCAGGTGATTTCAGAAACGGTGTCACTATTGAAATTGAAGGAAATGTATGTCAGATCGTTGAGTTCCAGCATGTAAAACCTGGAAAGGGCGCTGCATTCGTAAGAACAAAATATAAAAATATTATCACAGGAGCTGTACTGGAAAAATCTTTCCGTCCTACAGAGAAATTCCCGCAGGCACGTATTGACCGTGTTGATATGAGCTATCTGTACAATGATGGAGACCTTTACAACTTCATGAATACAGAAACTTATGATCAGGTAGCACTTACAAAAGAGCAGGTAGGTGACTCCCTCAAATTCGTTAAAGAAAACGAAGTTGTTAAAGTTTGCTCCTGGAATGGCAATGTATATGCTATTGAGCCGCCTCTGTTCGTAGAGCTTGAAGTTATCGAGACAGAGCCAGGATTCGCTGGAAATACTGCACAGGGTGCAACCAAACCGGCAACTGTTGAGACAGGTGCGCAGGTAATGGTTCCTCTGTTTGTAAACCAGGGAGACAAACTGAAAATCGATACAAGAACAGGTGAATATCTGTCTCGTGTATAATTGATTAGAAGTGATGATACCACCGGAGAGATTCGGTGGTATTTTTTTTTAACAGGATAAGGAGAATGATATCATGGAATACAGAACGCTTGGAAAGACAGGATTAAAGATTTCACGTATGGGATTCGGAGGCATTCCAATCCAGAAAATCGATGAGGAAGGAACAAAAAAGCTTCTTCATACCATGATGAAGAGGGGAATCAATTATATTGATTCTGCGAGAGGATATACAGTCAGTGAGCAGTATATCGGATATGGACTGGAAGGAATTCGTGATAAATTCGTGCTTGCGACGAAGTCCATGGCAAGAACAAAGGAAGCAATGGCTGCTGATATTGAAACCAGTCTGAAAAATTTCCGTACAGATTATATTGATCTTTATCAAGTTCATAACCCGAGTATGGAACAGCTTGATCAGGTAATCGGTGAGGGTGGCGCTCTGGAGGCGCTTATGGAAGCAAAATCAGTGGGCAAGATTGGTCATATCGGTCTTACTGCGCATTCTACTGCTGTATTTGAGCGTGCGCTTGATCTGGACTGGGTAGAAACGATCATGTTTCCATATAACATTGTAGAACAGCAGGGAGCAGAGCTGCTCCAAAGATGTGCAGAGAAAAATATTGGATTTATTGATATGAAACCACTGGCAGGCGGAGCAATCGAAGATGCTACGCTGGCACTGCGCTACGTCTGTTCCAACCCAGATGTGACAGTTGTCATCCCGGGAATGGCAGAAGTTCATGAGCTGGATGAAAATATCAAAGCATGTTCTAATACAGAACCACTTACCGAAGAGGAACTGGCTAAGATGGACAAGATTCGTGAACAGCTTGGTAACGATTTCTGCCGTCGCTGCAATTATTGTGCACCTTGTACAGTCGGTATCAATATTCCGAGCGTCTTCCTTTTTGCGGGTTATTTGCAGAGATATGACCTCGCAGACTGGGCGAAAGATCGATACCGCACATTGCCGGTAAAGGCATCCGCATGTATCGAATGCGGCAAATGTGAGCCGAGATGTCCGTACCATCTGCCAATCAGAGAAAAGCTAAAACAGTGTGCAAAAGATATGGGAGAATGATATGTTTAAAGATATAGTAAAAGCAAGCAGAAGTTACAGAGGATATGACGAGTCATATCATTTTATCAAAGAAGAACTGGAGGATTTTGTAGATTGTGCGCGTTATGCACCGTCCAGCGTGAATGCACAGCCGTTCCGTTATTATCTGGCATGGGAAAAAGAAGAAGTTTCACGCATCCAGAAACTGACAAACTGGGCGAGAGCACTGCCGCAGATGAAGCTTCCGCACCCGGGGATGTGCCCGACAGGATTTATCATCATCTGTCAGGACTTAAATCTGGGAGCATCCATTCCGAGATATCAGAAAGATGTCGGAATTGTAGCACAGACCATGCTCCTTGCGGCAACTGAGAAAGGACTTGGCGGCTGCATGATCGGAAACTACAATGCAGATTCCGTCAAAAAAGAACTAGACCTGGCGGACAACCTTGCCCCGGTACTGATCGTGGCGTTCGGCAAACCAGCCGAAAAAATCGTGATCAAAGAAATTAACGAAGGTGAAAACATTGCCTACTACCGCGACAAAAATGATATACACTACGTACCGAAACGTAAACTGTCCGATATCACACTGCCAAAATAACCGAAGAGTTGTCGCTCGACGCGAGGCGCGAGCAGCTCCTAAGCGCGAAGCACGACTACCCTTCAACAAATTAAAACGGTAGATCCTTTTTAATTTTCCACAAATTTTACATAAACCACCCCTGTATTTGATTTTGAAGCAATACAGTATTATGGACAATGTAAGAAAAGTGGAGGATACAATAAGATGGAACAACAGGAAGTCTATATGAACCGGGAATTATCCTGGCTGAAATTTAATGAACGAGTATTGGAAGAGGCAGAAAATGAGCAGGTTCCACTTGCAGAGCGTCTTTCTTTTGAGGCAATTTATCAGAGCAATCTGGATGAGTTTTTTATGGTAAGAGTAGGTTCCCTGCTTGACCAGATGATTCTCTCCGGAGATGTTCGTGAAAATAAAACAAATATGACACCGAAGGAACAGATCCATAAGATCCTCAAAGCTGTCCGTAAGCTGAACATCCGCAAGGATTCAGTTTTTGAAATATTGATGGACAGGCTGGAAGAGAACGGTATCAGTATGGTTGATTTTCACCGCCTCAGTATAGAAGAAAGTGCGTATCTGGAAGTGTTCTTTGACTCGGAGATTCTGCCTCTTCTGTCACCTACAATCGTGGGAAAACGCCAGCCGTTTCCGTTTCTCAAAAACCGCGAGATCTATGCAGTCTGTGTGCTGCAGACAAAGAGCGGAAAAGAAAAACTCGGAATCGTGCCGTGCAGCAGAGAGGTTTTTCCGGAACTTGTAGAACTGCCGACGAAAAATCGCTTTATGCTGTCGGAGGAACTGATTCTGCATTTCCTTTCGAAGGTATTTTCCGGCTATAAAATCCTGTCAAAATCTCTGATGCGAGTTACAAGAAATGCAGATATTGATGCAGATGCACTTTATGACGAAGATCTGGATTACCGCGAATTTATGGTGGAACTGATCAAAAAAAGAAAGAAGCTTGCGCCGCTTCGTCTCGAGCTGTCCAGAGATATGGATGATACGATTGTAAAAACACTCTGCAATTATCTGGATCTTGATACCAGACAGGTGTTCCGCAGCTTTGCACCGCTGAATCTGTCTTTTGTGTTCCAACTTCAGGATCGTCTCTGTACCAGACCGGAACTGTTCTTTGAAAAAAGAATCCCGCAGCCGTCACCGGAATTTGATCTGGAAAAACCGATCCTGCCACAGATCAAAGAGAAAGACAAGCTGCTTTCCTATCCTTTTGAAAGTATGAAACCGTTCCTTCGTATGCTACATGAGGCGGCAAATGACAAGTCCGTTATCGCAATTAAGATGACACTGTACCGTTTGGCCCGTCAGAGCAAAGTTGTGGAGGCTCTGATCGAAGCAGCTGAAAACGGCAAAGAAGTTTTTGTTATGATCGAGCTGAAAGCACGTTTTGACGAAGAAAATAATATTGAATGGTCCAGAAGACTGGAAGAAGCCGGATGCCGCGTGGTTTACGGTTTGGATGGCTACAAAGTGCATTCCAAACTCTGCCTGATCACGCGAAAGACAGATGCCGGAGTAGAATATTATACACAGATCGGAACCGGAAATTATAACGAAAAGACCAGCCGCCTTTATACAGACCTTTCTTATATGACTTCCAGAGTAGAGATCGGGCTGGAAGCAGCAGATGTATTCCAGGCACTTGACAAGGGGGAAACTGTAAAAGAAACCAGCCATCTTCTTGTAGCACCGAACTGTCTGCAGAATAAAGTACTCACAATGATCGAAGAGGAAATCCACCGCGCAAAAGCAGGTGAGGAAGCCTATATCGGAATCAAAATGAACTCGCTTACGGACAAAAAGATCATCGATAAACTGATCAACGCATCAGAGACGGGTGTGAAAATTGACATGGTAATCCGTGGAATCAACTGTCTGATTCCGCAGGTTCCGGGAAAAACCGACAATATACGTGTCGTCAGTATTGTAGGACGTTTTCTGGAACATTCCAGAATCTATATTTTCGGCTGTGGAGAAAGGAAAAAAATCTATATTGCATCCGCTGATTTTATGACAAGAAATACCGTTCGCCGTGTGGAGGTGGCAGCACCGATCTATGATCAGGATATTGCACAGCGTTTGGAAGAAATGTTTATCACAATGCTCAGCGATAACCAGAAAGCAAGAGAAGAAGACGGAGAGGGTAATTATCATCTTGTATACAGACAGGAAGATATGCCGCTGAATTCGCAGGAGTTCTTTTATGAAGCTGCATATAGCAGATGTGAGTAATGCATGAAAGACCAAAAATTGACATAAATAAAATATTTTAATAAAAAATCGCCTGAAATATGGCGATTTTTTGTACTTTATTTGACTTGTTACGACAAAAGACGGTGTGTTATAATAGGTGACGATTTGTTGTTCGTAAAGATTATACGGATAATGACCAGATTTTAATTCGGGAGGCGAATATAGTGAAATACCTGAGACAATTTGGAATCATTCTTGCTGTGACATGTGTGGGTGAGATCATGAAATATTTTATCCCGCTTCCGATACCGGGCAGCATTTACGGACTGATTCTGATGTTTGTACTTCTTCTGGCAAAGGTGATCAAAGTAGAACATGTAAAAGAAACCGGAGAGTTTCTGATCGAGATCATGCCGCTTATGTTTATACCGGCAGGGGTTGGGCTGATCACTTCATGGAGTCAGCTGCAGCCTTTCTTGGTGCCGCTGCTTGTGATCACAGTGGTATCTACGTTTGTAGTCATGATTGTAACCGGAAAAGTAACAGATTTTTTAATTTCAAAAAAAGAGGGGAAAAAGTAATATGGATAATCTGATCTTAAGTTCTGCAACGATAGGAATTGTGATCAGCCTGCTTGCATATGAGATTGGCCTTGCAGCACAGCGTAAATGGAAACTGGCGATTTTAAATCCGCTTCTGATCTCCATAGCACTTGTGATTGTATTTCTTGTTGTTTTTCATGTAGATTATGACAGTTATAATATGAGTGCAAAATACCTGAGCTATCTTTTGACTCCTGCAACAGTCTGTCTGGCAATTCCATTGTATCTGCAGCTGGATCTTCTGAAAAAGAATATCGTGGCAATTATGACGGGGGTTCTTTCAGGAGTGCTTGCAAGTCTGGGTTCCGTACTGGCAATGTCAGTGGTGTTTGGGTTGAACCATAAAGAATATGTCACCATGCTTCCGAAATCAATCACAACCGCAATCGGAATGGGTGTTTCGGAGGAACTTGGCGGCTATGTGACGATTTCTGTTGCAGTTATTATTATTACCGGTGTACTCGGAAATATGTCGGCAGAATTTATCTGCAAAATGTTCCGTATCCGTAATACTATCTCAAAAGGTCTTGCAATCGGTACCGCATCTCATGCAGTTGGTACGGCAAGAGCAATGGAAATGGGAGAAGTAGAGGGCGCTATGAGCAGCCTTGCAATCGTTGTATGCGGACTCTGTACAGTTATAGGAGCTTCAATCTTTTCTTATATATGGTAGTCTGAAATTTTATACAGGACAGAAAAAGAACCGTGGAACAGAAGCAATTCTGTTTTCACGGTTCTTTTGCGTACAGCTAAAATAAAAAAGTATGTTTTACTCTGCCATTTTTTTCTTTACCAGATCAAATTCATCGGTGATTTCTTTGGATGGTGCTTTTGTAGCAAGGCTCACCAGAATGATCAGGATACTGGAAACCAGAAATGCAGGGAGCAGTTCATAGAAATTCAGGAAAGATACATTTGGACGGACAAGGTATTTCCATACGAATACCATAACACCGCCGGAAACCATTCCTGCGAGAGCCCCCTGCCAGTTGGTACGACGCCAGAATAAGGCAAACAGTACAACCGGGCCGAATACAGCACCGAAACCTGCCCATGCAAAGGAAACGATGTTGAATACGGAACTGTCCGGGTTACGGGCAATGATAACAGCAATTACTGCAATCAGAAGCAGTGTAACACGGTCAGCAACCATGCTTTCTTTCTTGTCTGCTTTTTTCTTAAGGATGCTTCCGAGAAGATCGGAAGAAACCGCGGAAGAAGCAGCCAGCAGCTGCGAATCAGCTGTTGACATGGTGGAAGCAAGGATACCGGCCAGGATCGTACCACCGAGCAGTGCCGGAATTATACCATATGTACTCAAAAGATCTGCAATCTTAACAATAATCGTTTCGGAAGCAGAACCCTGAAGCATTTCAAGTTTGCCGGCTTCAGTCATACCAAGACCGATCACACCGATCAGTACGGCAACAGCAAGTGAAATGACAACCCATGTGGTTGCAACTTTTCTGGATAAAGAAAGTTTCTTTTCATCTTCGATTGCCATGAAACGAAGAAGAATATGCGGCATTCCGAAATATCCAAGTCCCCATGCAAGCATGGATACGATATTAATGAGCGGGTAGGCAGCTTCTGTGCCACTTACCGGATCGTAAGTTGTCATCATGGTGAGATATCCCGGAAGGGATTTTGCATGATCAATAACTGCGGAAGGACCGCCTGCTACAGAAACACCGAAGCCAAATACAATGATCAGTGCGATGGACATGATAATGCTTTGGATAAAGTCTGTTGTGGATGCTGCAAGGAAACCACCCAGAGTAGTATATCCGACAATGACAAGTGCACTGATGATCATTGCTGTCAGATAGCTTACTCCAAAAAGACTGGAGAAAAGCTTTCCGCATGCAGCAAATCCGGAAGCTGTATATGGAATAAAGAAAATAACAATAAAAATAGCTCCGATAGACTGCAGGATTTTTCGGTTATCGCGGAAACGGTTGCTGAAAAAGGATGGCAGTGTGATAGAATTGCCGGATACATGTGTGTAGAGGCGAATCCTTTTTGCTACGATCTTCCAGTTGAGATAGGTTCCGATTGCCAGGCCGATAGCTGTCCATCCGGCATCTGCGATTCCGGAAAGATAGGCTAGTCCGGGAAGTCCCATCAGAAGCCAGCTGCTCATATCGGATGCCTCAGCGCTCATTGCAGTAACAAGTGGTCCAAGTTTTCGACCGCCCAGATAGAAATCAGAGGTGTCATTGTTTTTCTTGGAACACAGGTATCCAACATAGAGCATTGCACCCAGATAGACGATGATCGCTATCATAATACAGATGTGTGATGTTGTCATAAGTTCCTCTCCCTTCTGTTGAATGCATATTTATTCATCTGCGGATATGCATATATCTACAATATTATTCGAAAACATGAAAAAAGTAAAGAAAATTCTTGTAAAAATGATGGATGAGCTGCGGAAAAAACAAAACGCACAAAAAAGACTGAGAAAGCGCATAAAATCAGGAAAAAACGACTGACCCAAAGGACAGGATTTGTCGAAAAAGCTATGTAATTGTATGACGAATTGAGTTGACTTAAAGACGAGTCGGAATATAGAATGATGGTGAAAACGATAGTTATTGCACAAACGGAGGAAGAAAATTGGAAAATAAAACTGAAATCGTAATCGCAAACTACATCGAAACAATGATGAAAGAAAGGAGACAGAGAATATTTGCGTCTGATGAATATATTCAGCAGGACAACGGAGATTTGGTTTATCTGGAAGAACGGTACAACAGTCTGAATATTCCCCATACGATCAGAAGAGTGATTGATGACTATATAGCATGTCTGGAATCAAGAGATGAAAGATATGCAGACATGTCTTATGTAGCCGGAATGGGAGATGCAATTAAAATGCTCATGAATATGGGCGTATTAAATAATCAGGGCCAGTGTCTTGCACATGCGGAATAGTAGCACAGAAACAAAAATCTGTAAAATTGGAACTTATTAACGTTTATGCAATAAAAGACTATATTTATTTTAATAAAAAGGCATAGCCGGGGAAATCTGGTGACGCAAAACTATAGGGTCTAAGCAAATGTATGACAGCCAGTTGCAGGAGAGATATATATAATTCTTTTAGAACAGTAACTTTGTAATTAAAATTAAATAATTTGATTTTGTTGAAAAAAAGCTGGCATCCATCCCGTGGTTTCAGGATGAACGCCAGCTTTTTTGTTATGATCTCATCAGATCTATGAGATGTTCCAAAATGGACCTGAGGGGAATCGAACCCCTGTCCGAAAGCCTATCCCTTGCGGTATCTCCCATCACAGTCGCTGATTTGACATTCCCTTGGCAGCACGCCCACCGACAGGCTTACCGCTTCAGTAGCTTCATGATACATCTACCGGGGCAAAGCTTACCCGGCAAGGTTTCTCACATAGTCGACGCCAGATTCCTAAAGTGTGAGTGCTCTAGGGCTGACGAGCAGCGCTTAGGCTGCTAACGCGTACTGTTCGTCTGCGTTTATATTTAGTTTCCCGGTTGGTACGCAGTCCAGGAGTCTGCGGATGGCTGCCTCAACTTCAAAGCCCCCGTCGAAACCAGTACAAGCCCTGAAAAGGTACGAAAGACAGATAAAAAATCTTCCGGTATTACTGGTGAACAGACGATGCTTTTGTTTTCATTGTTTTTTATTATATGAAAGAACATAATGGTTTGTCAAGTGCCGGAAGATTGTTTTGGGCTGATTTTATTAAAAATAAGAAAAAATCTTGACAGCAACAGTTAGAAGATGTAAACTCATGGTAGCTAAAACGAACTGAAGTTACCAAAAACAAAACACAGTAACATGAAACGAACTGACCGGATCAGGAGGAGCGAAAATGGAAGTACTACAAAAAGAAATATATGATCATACATCAGATTCTGCTCAGGAATCCTTCCGTAATCAGCAGTATCAGAGAAGCAGTATGCAGCGAAGCGTTATTGTGGACAGACTCAGACGTGAGGGATGCAGAATTACAAAACAGAGAAAAATCATACTCGATATCATTCTTCAGGAAGAATGCACATGTTGTAAGGAAATTTATTTTCTTGCATCGAAGAAGGATCCGAATATCGGAATGGCAACAATCTACAGAATGATCAATCTTCTGGAAGAGATTGGGGCTTTGAAAAGAAAGAGTGCTTACCGGCTTTGTGATGAGCAGACAGGAGTACCGATCTGTTGTGTACAACTGGATGATCAGACGAACATCCGCCTTGATAATGAAAAGCTTTGTAAAATTATTGAAAAGGGTATGGAATCCTGCGGTTATCTTCAGTCAAGAAGAGTAAGTAAAGTCCTGGTAGAAAGTGGTAACTAACCGCTTTCTGCCATAAAATATACAAAGAAGCGAAACCCTTTAATTTTAGACAATATTGAGAAAATTTCTCATTTGAACAAGTTAGTCTGGACTTTTGGTTTGAGAATTCTATAATATGTGTAATGTCAGAGTGATGAGTTGGTGAAAACGATAAAAAATAAATTATATACAGGAGGAATTTACCATGATTAAACTTGATAAGAAACACAGCGGAGTATTTGCAGCAGGAGTATTATTTGGCACAGCAGGAATTAAACTTCTTTCCAGCAAAGATGCAAAAAAAGTTTACACAAACTGCACAGCAGCAGTCCTTCGTGCAAAAGACTGCGTAATGAAGACTGTATCTAAAGTTCAGGAAAACGCAGAAGACATTTACGCAGAAGCACAGCAGATCAATGAAGACCGTGCAGCAGCTGAGGAAGTATTTGAAGATACTGCTGAGGAAGAGTCCTTTAAAGAAACAGAAGAAACTGCAGCAGAAGAGGAATAAATAAAAGACACCTGTGGTCAAGCACTGCAGGTGTTTTTATAACTAAAGGTGATGATAATATGAGATTTAAAATAGAACATGAGATCAGAGGCAGAGTAAGACTTCATATCTGTCAGAAACGAATGACGTGCAGACAGGCAGATCAGCTGGAATATTTCCTGACAAATCTCGAGGGAGTAACAGCTGCAAAGGTTGTGGACCGAAACCAGGATGCTGTGATCAGCTTTTCCGGAAACAGAGAAGAGATTCTGAAAGCGGTACAGGGATTTTCCTATGAAAAGGCAGAGGCACCAGAGAGCTATCTTCAGAATTCCGGCAGAGAAATGAACGGGGAATACTGGGAAAAAATGGTCAACCATGTGGTACTTCATTATGGAAAGAAAATTTTCCTTCCTCTTCCGATCCGTACATTCCTTACCACACTTAAATCCGTAAAATACATCTGGAAGGGTGTCTGTACACTTGCAAAATGCAGAATCGAGGTACCGGTACTGGATGCAACTGCAATTGGTGTGTCTATCTTAAGAGGTGATTTCAGTACAGCATCTTCCGTCATGTTCCTGCTTGGATTTGGTGAGATACTGGAAGACTGGACGCATAAGAAATCTGTGGATGATCTTGCGCGAAGCATGTCCCTGAATGTAAGTAAAGTATGGCTGGTTACGGACGACACAGAAGTTCAGGTCGGCACAGATATGATCAAACCGGGTGATCGGGTACGTATACATATGGGAACTGTGATTCCATTTGACGGTGTTGTTACAGATGGAGAGGCAACGGTCAATGAGGCTTCCCTGACAGGTGAATCCATGCCGGTTGCCAAACATACAGAAAGCTATGTTTATGCAGGAACTGTTCTCGAAGAGGGCGAACTTACCATCCGTGTAAAAGAAACATCCGGATCTACCAAGTTCGAAAAGATCGTGACAATGATCGAAGAAACAGAGAAACTGAAATCTGCGGTAGAAAGTAAGGCAGAGCATCTTGCAGACAGCCTTGTTCCGTATACACTTGCCGGAACTGCACTTACCTATGCACTTACCAGAAATGTGACGAAGGCACTGTCTATTCTGATGGTTGACTTCTCATGTGCACTGAAACTTGCCATGCCGATTTCTGTACTTGCAGCAATCCGCGAGGCAAATGCGCATCATATCACGGTAAAAGGCGGCAAGTTCATGGAAGCAGTGGCAGAGGCTGATACAATCGTATTTGATAAGACGGGTACGCTGACAAAAGCGCAGCCGACAGTTGCAGATATAGTATCTTTCAACGGCGACTCCAAAGAAAATCTGCTGAGACTGGCGGCCTGCATGGAAGAACACTTCCCGCATTCTATGGCGAAAGCGGTTATGGACGCTGCGAAAGAACATGGCCTGACACATGAAGAAATGCACTCAAAAGTTGAATATATCGTGGCACATGGTATTTCTACAACTGTAAACGGACGAAAAGCAATCATTGGAAGCCATCATTTTGTCTTTGAAGATGAGAAATGCGCGATTCCGGCAGGAAAAGAAGAGATTTTCAAAAACCTTCCGGAAGAATATTCTCATCTGTATCTTGGCATCGAGGGAGAACTGGCAGCGGTAATCTGTATTGAAGATCCGCTCCGCCCGGAGGGACCGGAGGTAATTAAGGCATTAAGAAAAGCCGGATTTACCCAGATCGTTATGATGACCGGCGACAGTGACCGTACTGCAAAAGCAATCGCAGCGAAAGTCGGTGTCGACAAATATTATTCAGAAGTTCTTCCTGAGGATAAGGCAAAATTTGTAGAAGAAGCAAAAGCACAGGGCCGCAAAGTGTTGATGGTAGGGGATGGTATCAATGATTCACCGGCTCTGTCAGCAGCCGATGTCGGTATTGCAATCAGTGACGGGGCAGAACTTGCAAGAGAAATTGCAGATATCACGATCGGTGCGGATGATCTGAGTGTTATGGTAACACTCAAAGAAATCAGTAATGGTCTGATGGACAAGATCCACAAGAATTACAGGCGTATCGTTGGCATCAACGGAAGTCTGATCGCGCTTGGCGTGACCGGAGTGATCCAGCCGACAATGTCTGCATTGCTTCATAATACATCAACGCTTTTGATTGGCATGGATTCCATGAAATCTGTACTTTGATCCGATAATAAACTATAAAAAGTTAATCGCAAAAAACTCTTGACAGCACGCGGATAATATTGTACTATCATACCAGTTAGAAATGACTAACAGATAATAAATTTACGGGTATGGAAACATATCCGTAAATTTAAAACCGATAGTTAGATAAAACTAATTCACAAGGGGATCTGAGGATGTTGGAAGCTGAAATCATAGCACACTGCGCGCCTACGCTGGCAGGAATCAAAACTGCAAACATGTTTACTTACACACCTGGGAACAGGGATGATCTTCAAAAAGAAATTGAAGAGGAAAATGAAAAACTGAATAACAGAGGCGTTTTTGTGGAAGTACTCAGAAGAAGCGAGCATAAAGCACTTGTTTATGTATATCGTAAGAAAAGACTGCAGCAGGATTTAAGCTGTGAGGGTGCATGCACTTTGCTGAAAAACTGTGGTTATGAGTGTCAGGAAGCTGACTGCTGTATCCGAAAGCTACAGGAGCGCTTCTTTGAAAATGAATGTTTTCCTCATGAAGTAGGTTTGTTTCTTGGATATCCGCTGGATGATGTGACAGGTTTTATCGAACAGAAGGGTAAAAATTACAAGTGTTGCGGCATCTGGAAAGTATACGGGGATGAACAGCAGACCCGGATCCTTTTCCGTAAATTGAAGAGATGCTCGGAAATCTACAGACGTTTGTTTGCGGACGGACGCTCGATCCTTCAGTTGACCGTTGCAGCATAAAGAAGAAAGGATAAGGTAAAGTAAGATGAGTAAAGTAGCAGTAGTTTATTGGAGTTCCACGGGAAACACAGAATCTATGGCAAATGCTGTTGCAGAAGGTGCAAAGGCAGCAGGCGCAGAAGTAACTGCTTTTGAAGCTTCCGATTTCTCCGCTGATAAAATGGATGAGTTTGATGCAATCGCATTTGGCTGTCCGGCTATGGGCGATGAAGTTCTTGAGGAAGACGAATTTGAACCAATGTTCAGCTCCTGCGAAGCAAAGCTTTCCGGCAAAAAACTCGGACTTTTCGGTTCCTATGGATGGGGAGACGGAGAATGGATGCATGATTGGGAAGACAAATGCAAAGAAGACGGTGCAGTTCTTGTATCCGACGGTGTCATTTGCCAGGAAGAGCCGGATGACGATGCAGTAGAAAGCTGCAAAGCACTTGGCAAGGCACTTGCATAATCTTATAAAACTGAATATAACGATGCGAGAAGAAGTCGGGAACCGGTGTCAGGTTTCCGACTTTTTGACGAAATGCCTGAAATTTCCGTAATACGTTCACAAAACCTACATAAATCTCTGCTAAGATAAAGAAAAAGTAAAACTGTTGATGGAGGTAGGAATAATGGAAGCCCCGAAGATTCTTGTAGTAGATGATGAAAGCCGTATGCGCAAGCTTGTAAAAGATTTCCTTGAGAAGAAAAATTTTCACGTACTGGAAGCCGGTGACGGCGAAGAGGCAATGGACATTTTTTATAAAGAAAAAGATATCGCGCTGTTGATACTTGATGTAATGATGCCGAAGATGGATGGATGGGAGGTGTGCCGTGAAATTCGCAAAAACTCCAAAGTGCCGATCATTATGCTGACAGCCAGAGGAGATGAGCGGGATGAACTTCTCGGATTTGAACTGGGCGTGGATGAATATATTTCAAAGCCGTTCAGTCCGAAAATCCTTGTTGCACGCGTGGAGGCAATCCTTCGAAGAACCGGTCAGGATGCCGGTAATGATGTACTTTCCGCCGGAGGAATTGTGATCGACAAATCTGCACATCAGGCTACCGTAGATGGCAGGCAGATGGAACTGAGTTTCAAAGAATTTGAACTTCTGACATATTTCCTTGAAAATCAGGGAATTGCCCTTTCCAGAGAGAAAATCTTAAATTCTGTGTGGAACTATGATTATTTTGGTGATGCACGTACCATTGACACCCATGTCAAGAAACTGCGAAGCAAAATGGGTGATAAAGGAGAATACATTAAGACTGTCTGGGGAATGGGATACAAATTTGAGGTAGATGCACAATGAAAAAACCACAGAGATCTGGTGTGAAAGTAAAAAAGAAAAAATTTCACCAACTGCGTCTGCAGATCTCGGTCTGGTTTATCGGGCTTTTACTTCTTTCCATGGTCATAACGACTGTGATCAACGGCCTGTTTCTGGAGCATTATTACATCAGCAAAAAAACGGAGGTGCTGCAGGAAGCGGTTGAGAATCTGGAGGATCTTAAAGTCGAAACTGCATCGGACGGAAGCAGCAGTGCAGAAGTTTCAGATGCAATGTTTAAGGGCAGTTCCGAGAATAACCTGACCTGGATCGTGATCACTGCGGACGGACAGACTGTATGTGCGGTAGGAAGTAATGAAGATCTTCTGGAGGCGCGGCTGGTAGGATATGTGTATGATCTTGATAAGAAGAAAGACCATGCAAAAGTGATTCAGCAGAATGATAGTTATGTGATCCAGCAGGTGAGTGACCGCTTTGCCGGCATGGAATACGTGGAAAGCTGGGGCGAGATGGATAACGGCTGTTATTTCCTGATTCGTACACCGCTGGAAAGCATTCGGGAGAGCGTTTCCATATCCAATAAATTCTATTTCTATGTCGGCATTATGATCATTGTCATCAGTGGCCTTGTAATCTGGTTTGTGACGAAGCGCATCACACGTCCGATCAGTGAATTGACGCTTCTTTCTACGAAGATGAGTGATCTGGATTTTGAAGCGAAATATCAGAGCCATTCCGGCAATGAAATCGATGAACTGGGCGAGAATTTTAACCGGATGTCAGAACAGCTTGAAAAGACAATTTCCGAACTGAAATCCGCGAACAATCAGCTTCAGAAAGACATTGAGAACAAAGAACGAATCGATCAGATGAGACAGGAGTTTCTGAATAATGTATCTCATGAGTTAAAGACACCGATCGCGCTGGTACAGGGTTATGCAGAAGGTCTGAAAGAAAATATTTCCGAAGATCCGGAGAGCAGGGAATTTTACTGTGATGTCATTATGGATGAAGCCGGTAAGATGAACAAACTTGTCCGTAATCTTCTCACTTTGAATCAGCTGGAATCCGGAAGGGATGAGATGACGGTAGAGCGCTTTGATATTGTGAGCGTAATCCGTGGTGTCTTGCAGTCGATGGATATCATGATCCAGCAAAAAGAAGCGAAAGTAAGCTTCAATGCCGATAAGCCGGTTTATGTATGGGCAGATGAATTCAAGATTGAAGAAGTTGTAACGAACTATACAAGTAATGCGCTGAATCATCTGGATGGAGAAAAAGAAATTGAGATTCGTGTATTTACGGAAGGCGACCATGTGAAAGTTACTGTGTTTAATACAGGTACGCCGATACCGGAAGCAGATGTCCCGAATCTCTGGAACAAGTTCTACAAGGTAGATAAGGCAAGAACGAGAGAGTACGGCGGAAGTGGTATTGGTCTGTCGATTGTCAAGGCAATCATGGAAGGACTCCATCAGCAATACGGTGTCAAAAACTATGACAATGGTGTTGAATTCTGGTTCACATTAGATAAGAAGAATCAGTAAAACCGTACAAAATGGGACAGATGTGAAGAAATAGCTTTGCATCTGTCTTTTTTTGGGGTATACTTGTAAATATTCGATAAAGACAGGGTGTGAGAGACAATGATTGGAATTATTGACTATGATGCAGGCAATATTCGCAGCGTAGAAAAGGCGCTTGCGTATCTTGGAGAGGAAACCGTTGTTTCCAGAGATCCGCAGGTGCTTTTAAAAGCAGATAAGGTGATTCTTCCGGGTGTCGGAAGCTTCGGACAGGCAATGGAGAATCTTCACAGATACAATCTGGTTCCGGTAATTAAAGAAATGGTAAAGAATAACACACCATTTCTGGGAATCTGTCTGGGATTGCAGCTTCTTTTTGAGAGCAGCGAAGAGACTCCGGGAGTAGAGGGACTTGGTATCCTGAAGGGCCGTATATTAAGAATTCCACCGTCGGAGGGGCTTAAGATTCCACATATGGGCTGGAATTCTCTTCATCTTCAGAATGATGGCAGACTGTTTCGTGGTATTCCGGAAGACACATATGTATATTTTGTACATTCTTATTATTTGCAGGCGGAAGATCCGCAGATTGTCAAAGCTGTGACTGATTACAGTACAACGATCCATGCATCTGTAGAGAAAGACAATGTATTTGCCTGCCAGTTCCATCCGGAGAAAAGCAGCAAATACGGACTGAAAATACTGGAAAATTTTGCAAAGCTTGAAAAGGAGGGAATCTGAGATGTTTACAAAAAGAATCATTCCCTGCCTGGATGTCAATAAGGGACGTGTTGTAAAGGGTGTAAATTTCGTGGATCTCAAAGATGCCGGTGATCCGGTTGAGATTGCGAAGGCCTATGATGCAGCCGGTGCAGATGAGCTTGTTTTTCTTGATATTACGGCATCCTGCGAGCAGCGTGAGACAGTAGTTGATATGGTACGCAAAGTTGCTGCCTGTGTATTTATCCCTTTTACAGTAGGTGGCGGCATCCGCACGGTCGATGATTTTAAGATGCTTCTCCGTGAAGGCGCGGACAAGATTTCAGTAAATTCCGCGGCAATCGACCGTCCGGAATTGATTCGTGAGGCGGCTGAGAAATTTGGAAGTCAGTGCGTGGTACTTGCAATTGATGCAAAGAGAAGACCGGACGGAGGCTGGAATATCTACAAACATGGCGGACGTCTGGATACAGGACTGGATGCCATTGAATGGGCCAGGAAAGCTGAAGCACTCGGTGCCGGTGAAATTCTCCTTACCAGCATGGACTGTGACGGAACAAAAGCCGGATATGACATTGAGCTTACACGTGCGATCGCGGATGCAGTCAGTATTCCGGTCATTGCTTCCGGCGGTGCAGGAACGCTTGAACATTTTTATGATGCACTGACAGAGGGTGGCGCGGATGCCGCGCTGGCAGCATCTTTATTCCATTACAAAGAACTGGAGATCCGTCAGGTGAAGGAGTATCTGGCAGGCAGGGGAATCTCCGTAAGAAGATAAGAGGTGAAGGAAAATGGCTCCTTTGTCAGGAGAATGGCTGGAAGCCCTGAAAGGTGAATTCCATCAGCCATATTATATAAAATTATATAAAACCGTCATGCAGGAATATCAGTCACGAAAGATTTTTCCTCCGGCAGATGATATGTTCAATGCATTTCATTTTACACCGTTAAGTCAGGTAAAGGTTGTGATACTTGGACAGGATCCGTATCACAATGACGGACAGGCACATGGACTTTGTTTTTCTGTAAAAAAGGATGTAGAGATCCCGCCGTCACTGGTGAACATTTATCAGGAGCTTCATGATGATCTTGGCTGTTATATCCCGGATAACGGTTATCTGGAAAAATGGGCAAGACAGGGTGTACTGATGCTGAACACGGTACTGACTGTGCGTGCACATCAGGCTAATTCACACAGAGGAATCGGATGGGAGCAGTTTACAGATGCGGCGATCCGTATCCTCAATGAGCAGGACAGACCGATCGTATTTCTTCTGTGGGGACGTCCGGCACAGATGAAAAAATCAATGCTCAATAACCCGAAACATCTGATTCTGGAAGCACCTCATCCGAGCCCGCTTTCTGCATACAGAGGCTTTTTCGGATGCAGACATTTCAGCAAGACAAATGAATTTTTAATTCAGAACGGTCTGGAGCCGATTGACTGGCAGATCGAAAATAAAACACAACAGGAAATCAAGGAGTAAACATGGGTCAGAAGAACAATCTTGTAAAAAATGCATCTTTTCTGATGATTGCGGCGATGATCTCGAAGGTCATCGGTCTTCTCTATAAGAGTCCGCTTTCGTCGATCGTAGGCAATATGGGAATGGGATATATCAGTCTTGCCCAGAATGCCTATATGATTCTTCTGATGATCGCCTCTTTCAGTATTCCGCAGGCGGTGTCGAAACTGATTTCAGAACGAATAGCTTTAAAAGATTACAAAAATGCACAGAAGATTTTTCGCGGTTCCCTGATCTATGCAGCAATCGTAGGAGGAATTGTGGCGCTGGTGTGTCTGTTTGGGGCGAGATTTATTATCCCGAGCAATCAGCCAAATGCGATACTGGCACTTCAGATTTTATCACCGACAATTTTTCTGTCCGGTATCCTCGGAGTGTACCGAGGATATTTTCAGGCATATCGTAATATGATGCCGACCTCGATCTCGCAGATTCTGGAGCAGATCTTTAATGCGGCAGTCAGCCTGATCGCTGCATGGATGTTTATCAGATATTTTGCAGACGGCAGTGACGGAAGCGTGGCTAAATGGGGCGCAGCCGGTTCGACAGTAGGTACGACTGCAGGTGTTGTCATTGCGCTTTTGTTTATGTTGATGGTATATGGTGTTAACCGAAGGGCAATCCGAAGAAGAGTGGACAGAGACCGTGTCCACAAAGAAGAATCTTATGGAGAGATCCTGAGACTGATCATTCTTATCGTTTCCCCGATCATCTTAAGTTCTTTTATTTACAATATTAACGGCTATCTGAATGGTGTTCTGTATTCTGAAATCATGGGTAAACACGGTGTGGATGCAGATACAATCAGTATGTTATATGCAGAATATGCGACATACTTTATGAGCATCATCAATATTCCACTGACACTTTCCAGCGCGGCACCGACTTCCATGATTCCGGAAGTTTCCGCATTGTATGCGACCGGCGATATTGATGAGACAAGAAGAAGAGTGGATCAGACAGTACAGCTTTCTATGTTCATTTCCATTCCATGTGCGGTGGGGCTTGCCGTACTGGCGCAGCCGATTGTATCGCTTCTTTTTCATGGAACGAACGGTGTGGCAGGACAGCTCCTTATGATGGGTTCTTTTACCATCCTTCTGAATGGCATGTCTAATATTTCAAACGGTGTTCTTCAGGGAATCGGTAAACCGAAGATCCCGATGATAACAGCAGCTGTGGCACTCGTGGTTGACGTGGTTGTAGTAGTGGTGCTTCTGATGTTTACGAATCTTGGTATTTACGCACTGCTGGTAGCGATGATTGTTTATGCAATCGTGGTATGTGTGCTGAATGATTTCTTTATGAAAAAATATCTGGATTATAAGAATCCGTGGAAAGCAGCATATGTAAGTCCGATCGTTGCATCTGCCGTGATGGGTGTTGTGGCAGCAGGTGTGTATTATGGACTGCATGTACTGCTTCCATCCAATATCATCTGTCTCGGTGTGGCAATCATTCTGGCAGCTATGGCATATTTTCTGGTATACATTCTCGTGGACAAAACAGCATCCGAGAGACTTTCCAGAATGCCGGGTGGTGCCTATCTCGTCAGAATTGCCCGGAAGATCAGACGATAGGTGGAAGATGACCTGATAATAAGAAAAAATAAGGAATATCTGCTGAACAGAGGGCAGATATTCTTTTTATTTGTAAAGTTTGATAATCAAACAAAGTTATGCCGTGGGATGTGAGACAAATTGTGAAAGTTGGTCATTGTCATTTGTAAAACTTTGTCGTATAATGTTACGGAATTGGATTTTGAAAAATACTTTTAATAAGAAAGAATACGTTATATTCATATCTGAAGATACAGATTTATGACGAGGAGGTCGATTCATTGAATACATATACATTGGGAATTGATATCGGATCTACGACAGTAAAGATCGCGATTCTTGATGAAAATGAAAAGCTTTTGTTTGCAGATTACGAACGACATTTTGCAAATATTCAGGAGACCCTGGCGGATCTTCTGGAAAAAGCACATGCACAGCTTGGAGAGATGACACTCTGCCCGGTAATCACAGGTTCCGGCGGACTGACACTGGCAAATCATCTGGAAATCCCATTTGTGCAGGAGGTAATCGCTGTATCTACATCCTTACAGAAGATTGCACCGCAGACAGACGTTGCAATCGAGCTTGGTGGTGAGGATGCAAAAATCATTTATTTTGAAGGCGGAAATATCGAGCAGCGAATGAATGGTATCTGTGCCGGTGGTACAGGTTCCTTTATCGACCAGATGGCATCACTTCTGCAGACAGATGCTACCGGTCTGAACGAATATGCAAAGAATTACAAGGCACTTTATCCGATCGCTGCACGATGCGGTGTATTTGCGAAGACGGATATCCAGCCGCTGATCAATGAAGGTGCGACGAAAGAAGACCTTTCTGCATCTATTTTCCAGGCAGTTGTCAATCAGACGATTTCCGGTCTTGCCTGTGGTAAGCCAATCCGTGGACATGTGGCATTTCTGGGCGGTCCGCTGCATTTCCTTTCTGAGTTAAAAACTGCGTTTATCCGTACGTTGAAACTGGACGATGAGCATACGATCGTGCCGGAGAATTCTCATCTGTTTGCGGCAATTGGTTCTGCACTGAATGCAAAAGAGGATGTCAAAGTTTCTCTTATTGAACTGAAAGACAGACTGCGCCACTCCATCAAACTTGACTTTGAAGTAGAGCGTATGGAACCTCTGTTTGCGACAGAACAGGATTATGAAGAATTTAATAAGAGACAGTCTTCCTACAAGGTTACGACGGGAGATCTGGCTTCCTATAAAGGAAACTGTTACCTTGGTATTGATGCAGGATCAACGACGACAAAGACTGCACTGGTAGGAGAGGACGGAAGTCTTCTGTATTCTTTCTACAGCAACAACAACGGAAGCCCACTCAAGACTGCAATTCGTTCTATTCAGGAAATTTATACGAAACTCCCGAAAAATGCGAAGATTGCTTATGCATGTTCTACCGGTTACGGTGAGGCGCTGATCAAGGCAGCGCTCCTTCTTGATGAGGGCGAGGTTGAGACAGTTTCCCATTATTATGCTGCTGCATTTTTTGATCCGGAAGTAGACTGTATTCTCGACATCGGTGGTCAGGATATGAAATGTATCAAGATCAAGAACCAGACCGTAGACAGTGTACAGCTTAATGAAGCATGCTCCTCCGGCTGTGGTTCCTTTATCGAGACATTCGCAAAATCCCTGAATTACAGTGTGCAGGATTTTGCAAAGGCAGCTCTTTATGCAAAACATCCGATTGATCTGGGAACACGCTGTACCGTATTTATGAACTCAAAAGTAAAACAGGCACAAAAGGAAGGTGCAGAAGTATCTGATATCTCTGCGGGTCTGGCTTACTCTGTTATCAAGAACGCTCTTTACAAAGTTATCAAAGTTTCCGATGCGACTGAACTTGGCAGACATATCGTTGTACAGGGTGGTACCTTCTACAATGACGCTGTTCTTCGAAGCTTTGAACGTATTGCCAACTGTGAAGCCATCCGTCCGGATATTGCAGGTATTATGGGAGCTTTTGGTGCGGCACTGATTGCAAGAGAGCGTTATGAAGATGGCAAAGAGACCACAATGCTTTCCATTGACAAGATCAATGAACTGAAATATACAACATCTATGGCGAACTGCCGCGGATGTACCAACAACTGCCGTCTGACGATCAACAAATTCACCGGCGGACGTCAGTTTGTCAGCGGAAACCGCTGCGAACGAGGCATCGGTAAAGAAAAGAACAAAGATCACGTTCCGAATCTTTATGAATATAAATACAAACGACTGTTTTCCTACGAACCGCTCAGTGCGGATCAGGCAACCAGAGGCCAGGTAGGTATTCCGCGTGTCCTGAACATGTTCGAAAACTATCCGTTCTGGTATACATTCTTTACAAAACTGAAATACGAGGTTGTACTTTCGCCGACTTCTACCCGTAAGATTTATGAGCTGGGTATTGAGTCTATTCCAAGTGAATCCGAATGTTATCCGGCAAAACTGGCACACGGTCATGTGAGTTGGCTGATCAAAAAAGGTGTGAAATTTATTTTCTATCCCTGTGTACCATATGAGCGTAATGAGTTCCCGGATGCAGTCAATCATTACAACTGTCCGATCGTCACGTCTTATGCGGAGAATATCAAGAACAATGTGGACGAATTGAAAGATCCGAGCATTAAATTTATGAATCCGTTCATGGCATTTACGACGGAAGCAATCCTTACAGACCGTCTTGTCGAAGTGTTTAAAGATATTCCGGCAGAAGAGGTCAAAGCAGCAGCCCATGCTGCCTGGGAAGAACTGGCACAGGCGCGTAAAGATGTTCAGAAAAAGGGCGAAGAGACCATTCAGTATCTGAAAGAGACAGGAAGACGCGGTATTGTACTGGCCGGCCGTCCGTACCATATCGACCCGGAAATTCATCATGGTATTCCGGATCTGATCAACAGCTATGGTATTGCAGTGCTGACAGAAGATTCTGTTTCACACCTCGGGGAAGTAGAGCGCCCGATCCGTGTCAATGACCAGTGGATGTATCACTCCCGTCTGTATGCGGCAGCAAACTATGTCAAAACACAGGATAATCTGGATCTGATCCAGCTGAACTCCTTTGGCTGTGGTCTGGACGCAGTTACTACAGATGAAGTTTATGAGATTCTTGACAGAAGCGGCAAGATCTATACCTGCTTAAAGATCGATGAAGTTAATAATCTCGGCGCGGCACGTATCCGTGTACGTTCCCTTCTGGCTGCGCTCCGTGCAAAAGACGCACAGCACAAAGAACGTGAGATCAGACCATCCTCTATCGAAAAAGTAGTATTTACCAAACAGATGCGTAAGGATTATACGATCCTCTGCCCGCAGATGTCACCATTTCATTTCGGAATCTTACAGGCGGCATTTAATACCTGCGGTTATCACCTGGAAGTCCTTCCGAATGACAACAAACATGCGGTAGATGTGGGACTGAAATATGTAAACAATGATGCATGCTATCCTTCTCTGATGGTAGTCGGTCAGGTTATGGATGCCCTTCTTTCCGGCAAATATGACTTGAATAAGACGGCTGTCATCATGTCACAGACGGGTGGTGGATGCCGTGCATCCAACTATATTGCGTTTATCCGCCGTGCATTAAAGAAAGCAAATATGGAACAGGTTCCGGTTATTTCCATCAACTTAAGTGGTCTGGAAAGCAATCCGGGATTCAAATTGACACTTCCGCTTATCAAACGTATCTGCTATGGAGCGGTATTTGGCGATATTCTGATGAAATGTGTTTACCGTATGCGTCCATATGAGGTGGAGCCGGGAATTGTCAACCGTAAGCATAAAATCTGGGAACAGAGGGTAATCTCTTTCCTGGAGGGAAGCAGTGTCAGCCATGGTCAGTTTAAGAAGATGTGCCGTGAGATGGTACATGAGTTTGATATGATTCCGGTTACCGGAGAGAAGAAGCCAAGAGTTGGTATCGTCGGAGAGATTCTTGTCAAATTTCTTCCGGCAGCAAACAATCATCTGGCAGAACTTCTGGAAGCAGAGGGTGCCGAGGCTGTATGCCCGGATCTGATAGACTTTATCAATTACTGCTTCTACAATCAGAACTTCAAATCCGAGTTCCTTGGATTTAAGAAAAATAAAGCAACAATCGCAAACTGGGGAATCAAAGCTATCGAATGGCTCAGAGGACCGGCAAATGAAGCTCTTGCACAGAGCCGTCACTTTACACCGTCTGCCAATATTGCAGATCTGGCAAAGATGGCAGAGGCGATCGTATCTCCGGGTAACCAGACAGGTGAGGGATGGTTCCTGACAGGTGAGATGATGGAGTTGATTCACGGCGGTGTACCGAACATCGTCTGCATTCAGCCGTTTGCATGCCTTCCGAACCATATCGTAGGAAAGGGAGTTATCAAGGCAATCCGCAGGGAACATCCGGAAGCAAACATCGTTGCGATCGATTATGACCCGGGTGCAAGTGAAGTAAACCAGCTGAACCGAATCAAACTGATGTTGTCGACAGCACAGAAGAATTTAAAAAGAAAAAAGAATTAAAAAGGCAGTAAAATTGAAAAAGACAATAAAGAAAACAGTAATCGCTGCAATATTATTTCTGGTATTGTCTGCCTGCATCGGGGTTACTGCTCAGGCGGCAACTCGGGTGCTGTATGTCGGCAGAACTTACAGCATCAACGTGAAGGGCAGTTATAAATGGTACAGTACAAATAAAAGAATCGTAAGAGTTAATTCAAAAACCAAAAAGATCACACCGCGAAAAGCAGGGACTACATACATAAAAGGTGTAAAAAAGGTACATAATAAAAAAATTGTCAAAAAAATCAAAGTTATAGTAAAGAAACCTTACCTGAATAAAAAGAAGGCGACTGTAACTGTGGGAAAGAAACTGACACTGAAACTGAGAGGTATGGTAGTTACCCGCTGGACATCGTCCAACAAAAAAATTGCTACAGTATCCTCGTCCGGTGTTGTTAAGACCCGGAAAAGCGGAACAGTAAAAATTACGGCGACCGGGAAAGATAAGAAGAAATACACCTGTGTGCTCAAAGTCAACGCAAAACCGAAACAGATAGTTCCTACGGCAACGCCGACACCGGAGCCGACAAAAGCACCGGAAAATCATACGTCTTATATGATTGCTCATCGTGGAGATACATCAACTGCACCGGAAAATACAATGGCTGCTTTTCAGAGCGCGCTTCTTCGAGGTTATAAAGCAGTAGAAACGGATGTGCAGTTTACGAAGGACAATGTGCCGGTAATATTGCATGATTCCACGATAAACAGAACTTCCAACGGAAGTGGAAGAATTACGGATCTTACGTTCGACGAAGTCAGACAATATGATTTCGGTTCCTGGAAAGCTGAAGCATATGCGGATGAAAAGATTCCGAGTTTTCAGGAATTTATCGATTTCTGTAAGGAAAATTCCGTCCATCCTTATATTGAACTGAAAACTACGATTACGCAGAATGATATTGAGAAGATACAGACGCTTCTGGACATAGTCAGCGCAGCCGGAATGCAGAAAGATGTTTCCTGGTTTTCATTCAGTTATAATCTGGTAGAAATGGTAAAAGAAGTGGATCCGACTGCAGATATAGGGGTCGTACTGCATGGAGGAGATGTGGTGACTGAACAGTTTATAGAGAAGATGAAAAATCTCAAAACAGGATTGAATACAGTCTTTTTCAGTCATTATGCAAGAAAGATCACACCAGTTGTTTTGGAAAGATGCAAAGAGGAACAGATCCAACTGGTAGCCCGCGATATTAAAAACCTACAGTCGCTGTATGCACTGGATCTGTATTACAGAGCAGCATTTGCAGATGGATTCTAGTATTTCAACAGAAAGAGGAAATATATGGCAAAGTATACATTAATGAAAACGGAGGGGCGTGCGAAGCGTGCGCAGTTTGAGACTGTGCATGGCACGATCCAGACGCCTGTGTTTATGAATGTGGGAACGATCGGTGCGATCAAAGGTGCCGTTTCTACACAGGATCTTTATGAGATCGGAACACAGGTGGAGCTTTCCAATACTTATCATTTGCATGTCCGCCCGGGCGATAAGATCGTCAAACAGCTCGGCGGTCTGCATAAGTTTATGAACTGGGAGAGACCGATACTGACAGATTCCGGCGGGTTCCAGGTGTTTTCGCTTGCAAAGCTTCGCAAGATCAAAGAAGAAGGTGTACATTTCCAGTCACATATTGACGGACATAAGATCTTTATGGGACCGGAAGAAAGCATGCAGATCCAGTCTAACCTGGGATCCACGATTGCGATGGCATTCGATGAATGTCCGAGCAGCGTAGCAGACAGAGATTATGTACAGAAATCTGTAGAACGTACGACACGCTGGCTTGCGCGATGCAAAAAAGAAATGGCACGTCTCAACAGTCTGTCGGACACCATCAATAAAGAACAGCTTCTGTTTGGTATCAACCAGGGGGCTGTATACGAAGATATCCGTATTGAACATGCAAAAGAGATTGCAAAGATGGATCTGGATGGATATGCAGTCGGCGGACTTGCAGTTGGCGAGACACATGAAGAAATGTATCGTATTCTTGATGCAGTCGTACCGTATCTTCCACAGGATAAGCCAACCTATCTTATGGGTGTCGGAACCCCGGCAAACATTCTGGAAGGTGTCGATAGAGGTATTGATTTCTTTGACTGCGTATATCCGAGCCGCAATGGCCGTCATGGTCATGTATATACCAACCATGGCAAGATGAATATGTTCAATGCCAAATATGAACTGGATAGCCGTCCAATCGAAGAAGGCTGTGGCTGCCCGGCATGCCGCCATTACAGCAGAGCTTACATCCGTCATCTTCTGAAGGCAAAAGAAATGCTCGGTATGCGCCTCTGTGTACTGCATAATCTGTATTTCTATAACCATATGATGGAAGAAATCCGTGATGCGTTGGATGAGGGAAGATTTGCTGAATATAAGAAAATGCGCCTGGAAGGATTCGCGGCAGGAGAGCAGAAATAAGCGAAAAGCTTTAAATCGTACAAAAAAATGAAAAACACTTGAAGTTACGGGCTTTTTTGTGTATGATTGTATATAGTGTTCCTGAACAGCAGGAATGTAAGTCAGCAGACAGGAGGAATCTGAAATGAACGAAAGTACTGCAAGTATGGGTATGATGATTTTATGGATGGTAGTTATCTTTGGAGTTATGTATTTCCTGATGATCCGTCCTCAGAAGAAAGAGCAGAAGAGACTTCAGGCAATGCTCAACAGCATGGAAGTTGGTGACAGTATTGTTACAACAAGCGGCTTCTATGGAGTGATCATCGATATGACAGAAGAAGATGTGATTGTAGAATTCGGCAATAACAAGAACTGCCGTATCCCAATGAGAAAACAGGCTATTGCAGAAGTGGAGAAGGCAGAACAGGCATCCGCATAACTGCAAATAAGAAAGTAAGTGCTGCGTCAGATGCGGCACTTCTTTTTTTATAAAATTTCATTGAAATCAGGTAATGATTTATTTGCATTTGTAACACGTTCAAACTTTTATGTAGTAAAGGGTTGAAAAGTCTAAAAAAGTGCGTTATTATAATAACAATATCCATAAGGAAAGGACTCTGCGGTTTTCGTGTGGTGCAGAGAGAGGAAATGAAGCAATGGAATACAAGATCGCATTGATTCCGGGAGACGGTATCGGTCCGGAAATCGTAAATGAAGCAAAAAAAGTTCTTGATAAAGTATGTGAAAAATATCATCATACATTTACATATTCAGAGGTGCTTCTCGGTGGAGCTTCTATTGATGTTCACGGTGTACCGCTTACCGATGAAGCAATTGCAACAGCAAAAGCTTCTGATGCAGTTCTGATGGGTTCTATCGGTGGTGATGCCAGGACATCTCCGTGGTACAAACTTGAGCCGTCCAAACGTCCGGAAGCAGGACTCCTTGCAATTCGTAAAGCATTGAATCTTTTTGCAAACCTCCGTCCGGCATATCTGTATAAAGAACTCGAGGAAGCCTGCCCGATCAAGAAAGAAGTGATCGGCGAAGACGGATTTGATATGATCATTGTCCGTGAGCTTACCGGTGGACTTTATTTCGGAGAAAGAAAAACAATTGAAGAAGATGGTGTAAAGAAAGCAATCGATACACTTTCCTATAATGAAAATGAGATCCGCCGTATTGCCATCAAGGCATTTGACATTGCAATGAAGAGAAGAAAGAAAGTCACAAGCGTTGACAAGGCAAACGTACTGGATTCTTCCAGACTCTGGAGAAAAGTTGTAGAAGAAGTTGCAAAGGATTATCCGGAAGTAACACTGGAACATATGCTGGTTGATAACTGTGCAATGCAGCTTGTACATGATCCGGGACAGTTTGATGTCATTCTTACTGAGAATATGTTCGGTGATATCCTGTCTGATGAAGCAAGCATGGTAACAGGTTCCATCGGAATGCTTTCTTCCGCAAGTCTGAATGAAACAAAATTTGGTCTGTATGAGCCGAGCCACGGATCTGCACCTGATATTGCAGGACAGAACAAAGCAAACCCGATTGCAACGATCCTTTCCGCGGCAATGTTACTTCGTTACTCACTGAACCTTGATGAAGAAGCAGATGCAGTAGAAGCAGCTGTACAGAAAGTGCTGACAGACGGATACCGCACAGGCGATATCATGTCAGAGGGATGCAAGGCTGTCGGAACAAAAGAAATGGGAGACCTGATCGCAGCAGCTGTATAATGAAAGTTTTTAACATAAAGAGGAGATAGAAAGATGAGAAGTGATTCAGTAAAAACAGGCTCACAGCAGGCACCGCACCGTTCCCTGTTTAATGCCCTTGGATTAACAAAAGAAGAAATGGAACGTCCTTTAGTAGGTATCGTAAGTTCTTATAATGAGATCGTACCGGGTCATATGAACCTTGATAAGATTGTTGCAGCCGTAAAACAGGGTGTCGCAATGGCTGGTGGTACTCCAATCGTATTTCCGGCAATTGCTGTCTGTGACGGTATTGCGATGGGACACATCGGAATGAAATATTCTCTGGTAACAAGAGATCTGATTGCAGACTCTACAGAGGCTATGGCGATGGCTCATCAGTTTGATGCCCTTGTTATGGTTCCAAACTGTGACAAAAATGTACCCGGACTTCTGATGGCGGCTGCCAGACTGAATATTCCGACTGTATTCGTAAGCGGTGGCCCGATGATGGCAGGCCACATTCACGGACACAAGACAAGTCTTTCCAGTATGTTTGAAGCTGTCGGATCTTATGCGGCAGGCAAGATTACAGAAGACGAACTTACAGAATTTGAGAACAAAACATGTCCTACATGTGGATCCTGTTCCGGTATGTATACCGCAAACTCCATGAACTGTCTGACAGAAGTTCTTGGTATGGGACTTCGTGGAAACGGAACTATCCCGGCTGTATATTCCGAGCGTATTCGTCTTGCAAAACATGCAGGTATGCAGGTTATGGAAATGTACCGCAGAAATATCCGTCCGCGCGACATCATGACAAAAGAAGCCATTCTGAATGCACTGACAGTAGATATGGCACTTGGATGCTCTACCAACAGTATGCTTCATCTTCCGGCAATCGCTCATGAAGTCGGTATGGATTTTGATATAAGCTTTGCAAATGAGATCAGTGCAAAGACACCGAACCTCTGCCACCTTGCACCGGCAGGTCCGACTTATATGGAAGATCTGAACGAAGCAGGCGGTGTTTATGCAGTTATGAACGAGCTGAACAAAAAAGGACTTCTTCATACAGAATGCATGACAGTAACAGGCAAAACAGTAGGCGAAAACATCAAAGACTGTGTAAACCTCAATCCGGAAGTTATCCGCCCGATCGACAATCCGTACAGCCAGACTGGCGGCCTTGCAGTACTGAAAGGAAATATCGCTCCGGATGGCGGTGTTGTAAAACGTTCTGCAGTTGTAGAAGAGATGATGGTACATGAAGGTCCGGCAAGAGTTTTTGACTGTGAAGAAGACGCGATCGCAGCAATCAAAGGCGGCAAGATCGTAGCCGGAGACGTTGTTGTTATCCGTTATGAAGGACCGAAAGGCGGACCTGGAATGAGAGAGATGCTGAACCCGACTTCCGCAATCGCAGGAATGGGACTTGGTTCTTCTGTAGCTCTTATTACAGACGGACGTTTCAGCGGTGCATCCCGTGGTGCTTCAATCGGACACGTTTCACCGGAAGCAGCTGTAGGCGGTCCGATCGCTCTGATCGAAGAAGGCGACATTATCAGCATCAATATTCCGGAACTGAAACTGGAAGTTAAAGTTTCTGATGAAGAAATGGCAGCAAGAAAAGCAAAGTGGCAGCCACGTGAGCCACGAGTTACAACCGGATATCTTGCAAGATATGCTGCAATGGTTACCTCAGGAAACAGAGGAGCAATCCTTGAAGTTCCGAAAGCAAAATAATATAAAGTAAAGATTCATACAGGAGGAAATACAATGCAGCTTACAGGTGCAGAGATTATCATTGAATGCCTGAAAGAACAGAAAGTAGATACTGTTTTTGGTTATCCGGGAGGTGCGATCCTCAATGTCTATGATGCTCTCTATAAACACAGTAATGAGATCCATCATGTTCTGACATCTCATGAACAGGGTGCTTCTCATGCCGCAGATGGTTATGCCCGTGCTACAGGAAAAGTCGGAGTATGTCTGGCAACCTCCGGCCCTGGGGCCACAAATCTGGTTACAGGTATTGCGACCGCATACATGGATTCTGTTCCGGTGGTGGCAATCACCGCGAACGTAGGAAAACCACTCCTTGGAAGAGATTCCTTCCAGGAGGTTGATATTGCCGGTATCGTAATGCCAATCACAAAACACAGCTTTATCGTAAAAGACATTTCCATGCTGGCAGATACACTTCGCAAGGCATTTTATATTGCAAAGAGCGGACGTCCGGGCCCGGTACTGGTAGATGTAACAAAAGATGTGACAGCAGCCATTTATGAATATTCCGTTCGCCGTCCGGCTACGATCAACCGTGAGACCGAGACAATCCGTAAGGAAGATCTGGAGACTGCCGCACAGATGATTGAGGAAGCACAGAAACCGTATATCTTTGTCGGAGGTGGTTCTGTTATTTCCGGAGCATCCAAAGAAATCAGTGAACTGGCGCACAAGATTCAGGCACCGGTTTGTGACAGTCTGATGGGTAAGGGAGCGTTTTCAGGAGAAGATCCTCTGTACACCGGTATGCTCGGTATGCATGGAACAAAGACTTCCGACCTTGGCGTGACACAGTGCGACCTTCTGATCGTACTCGGTGCACGTTTCAGTGACCGTGTAACAGGTAATGCGAAGACTTTTGCAAAACAGGCAAAAATCCTTCAGATTGATGTCGACGCGGCAGAAATCAATAAGAATGTTGTGGTAGATGCGTCTGTGATCGGGGATGTAAGAGAAGTTCTTCGCAGACTTCTGGAAATGATTCCGGAAGAAAAGCATCCGGAGTGGATCGAACATATTCAGGAGATGAAAGCAAAGTATCCACTGACTTATGATCATTCACAGCTTACCGGACCATACATTATAGAGAAGCTTTATGAAATCACCAATGGCGATGCAATTATTTCAACAGATGTCGGTCAGCATCAGATGTGGGCTGCGCAGTACTTCAAATACAAAGAACCGCGTACATTCCTGACTTCCGGTGGCCTCGGAACGATGGGTTACGGACTTGGAGCTGCAATCGGTGCAAAGATGGGCAGACCGGACAAAACAGTGGTCAACATTGCAGGAGACGGCTGTTTTCGAATGAATATGAATGAGATCGCAACCGCTGTACGATGCCATAAACAACTGTTGCAGATTGTTATGAATAATCATGTACTTGGTATGGTTCGTCAGTGGCAGACCTTATTCTATGACCACAGATATTCACATACCGTTCTTGATGACGCAGTGGATTTTGTGAAAATATCTGAGGGCATGGGTGCGAAGGCAATCCGTGTTACGAAGATGGAAGAAGTGGAACCGGCGATTCGCGAGGCGCTGGCTACGGAAGGACCTGTGGTACTGGACTGCTGGATCGATCAGGATCTCAGCGTGTTCCCGATGGTGCCGGCAGGTGCAAGTCTTAATGAAGTATTTGACGAGGAGGATATGAAGAACAATGAGCAGAGTGTATAATTTTTCTGCAGGACCGGCCGTACTGCCGGAACCTGTGCTGAAAGAAGTTGCAGCAGAAATGATGGATTACCAGGGAAGCGGCATGTCCGTTATGGAAATGAGTCACAGAAGCCCTGAGTTCCAGAAAATCATTGATGATGCAGAGCAGGACTTAAGAGATCTGCTGAACATCCCGGATAACTATAAGGTATTATTCCTTCAGGGCGGCGCTTCACAGCAGTTTGCCATGATCCCGATGAACCTGATGAAAAACGGAGTTGCGGATTATATTGTTACCGGACAGTGGGCAAAGAAAGCATATCAGGAAGCACAGAAATACGGAAAAGTAAACAAGATCGCATCTTCCGAGGACAAAACGTTCTCCTACATTCCGGATTGCAGTGATCTTCCGGTCAGCCCGGATGCAGATTATGTATATATTTGCGAAAATAATACAATTTACGGAACAAAGTTTAAAACACTTCCGAATACAAAAGGCAAAACCCTTGTTGCAGATGTTTCCTCCTGTTTCTTATCTGAGCCTGTAGATGTAAGTAAATACGGCATCATCTACGGTGGTGTTCAGAAAAATATCGGACCTGCAGGTATGGTTATCGCAATCATCCGTGAAGACCTCATCACTGAGGATGTTCTTCCGGGAACACCAACCATGCTTACATACAAAACACATGCAGATGCAGGTTCTCTTTACAATACCCCGAATGCTTACTGCATCTATGTGTGCGGAAAAGTTTTCAAATGGCTGAAAGCTATGGGTGGACTGGAAGAAATGCAGAAGAGAAATATCGAAAAAGCAAAGATCCTCTATGATTATCTGGATCAGAGCAAACTCTTCAAAGGTACAGTAGAACCGGCTTCACGTTCTCTGATGAATGTTCCTTTTGTTACAGGTGACAAAGACATGGATGCTAAATTTGTAAAAGAAGCAAAAGCAGCAGGTCTTGTAAACCTTAAAGGACACAGAACAGTAGGTGGTATGCGTGCAAGTATCTACAATGCAATGCCAAAAGAAGGCGTAGAAGCTCTCGTTGCATTCATGAAAAAATTCGAGGAGGAAAATGCATAATGTTCCAGTATAAATGCCTCAATCCAATTTCCCAGACAGGTCTCGGCCTGTTTGGTGAAGAATACAAACAGACAGAAGACATGAACAATGCCGATGCAGTTCTGGTAAGAAGTGCAAAAATGCATGACATGGAACTCCCGGAGAATGTCAAAGTTATCGCACGTGCAGGTGCAGGTGTCAACAACATTCCGGTTGACGCGTGTGCAGAAAAAGGTATTGTTGTATTTAATACACCGGGAGCAAATGCAAATGGTGTCAAAGAGCTTGTCCTTGCAGGTATGCTTCTTGCTTCCCGTGATATTGTCGGTGGTATTGAATGGGTAGCACATGAAGAAGACAAAGAACACATCGATAAACTGGCAGAAAAACAGAAAAAACAGTTTGCAGGATGTGAGATCAGCGGTAAAAAGCTTGGTATCATTGGTCTCGGTGCAATCGGAGCTATGGTTGCAAACTCTGCAACACATCTCGGAATGGAAGTTTACGGATACGATCCGTTCATCTCCATTGATGCGGCATGGAACCTTTCCAGAACTATCAAACACAGCAAATCTCTGGATGAGATCTACAGCCAGTGCGATTACATCACCATCCATGTACCACTTACTGATAATACTCGCAAGATGATAGACAGAGAGGCTTTCACAAAGATGAAAGACGGTGTTGTACTTTTGAACTTTGCGAGAGATCTTCTTGTAGATGAAGAAGCACTGATCGAAGCACTTGACAGCGGAAAGGTTAAGAAATATGTAACAGACTTTGCAAACCCGCTGGTTGCAGGAAGACCGGGAATCCTTGTAACACCACATCTTGGTGCATCTACAGAGGAATCTGAAGAAAACTGTGCAGTAATGGCAGTTAAAGAAGTAAGAGATTTCCTTGAAAACGGAAATATTAAAAACTCTGTAAACTTCCCGAATTGCGATATGGGAACCTGTGTGGCAGTCGGACGTGTCACCATCGCTCACAAGAATATCCCGAATATGATCAGCCAGTTCACAAAGATTCTCGGAAGCGAAGGCCTGAACATTGCTGATATGACCAACAAGAGCCGCGGAAGCTATGCATATACCATTATTGATCTGGAAAGTGCAGCATCTAAAGAGGCACTGGATGAACTGAGAGCAATCGAAGGTGTATCCAAAGTACGTGTAATCAAATAATAAAGCGGATTAACCCGCAGATATAAAAAGCCCGGAAGATTCATTCAGAATCGTCCGGGCTTTTTGTCTGGAAATGTAAATATCATTGACGGCTTGCAATAAAGTTTTCGACTTCTTCGCGTGTCGGCATGACTCTCAGAGCACCTTTACGTGTGGTGATCAGAGAAGCGGCAGCGTTTGCAAAGGTAAGCAGCTCTTTTAAGTTTTCTTCGGTCAGATCCTCAAGGCCGTGGTCAAGTACATAATTTAAAGTGCTTGCGCAGAAGGTATCGCCTGCGCCGGTCGTTTCAATCGTGTTTTCCTGAAGGAACGGAGCAACTTCTACACGCATATTTTTGTAATAAGCGCGACTTCCGTCTTTTCCCATGGTGACGAGAATAAGCGGAATGTGGTATTTCTCCTGAATCATGGCAGCACCCTTATCATAGTCCGTGGTTCCGCACATAAATTCCACTTCGTTATCGGAAATTTTTAAGACGTCGCATTTGGACATGCCATATTCAATCTCTGCTTTTGCATCATCCAGAGATTTCCAGAGTGGCGGACGCAGATTTGGATCAAAAGTGATGATGCATCCGGCTTCTTTTGCAAGCTCGATGGCATGGCGTGTAGCCGCGCGCACACCTTCATGAGTTGAAGAAAGTGTACCGAAATGGAAAATACGGGAAGACTCGATCAGATCTCTCTGTACTTCCTCTTTTGTAAGCATCATATCGGCACCCGGATCACGGTAGAAAGAAAAGTCGCGGTCACCGTCCGGATATGTATGAACGAAAGCGAGCGTTGTGTGGTAGTTTTCGTCAAGAATCAGATTACGCGTATCGATACCGACTTCCTCAACCGCCGATTTTAACTGATTACCAAACATATCTTTACCGACTTTGCCGATGAAAGCTGTTTTCTTACCAAGACGCTCCAGCATGGCAAGTACGTTGCACGGTGCACCGCCCGGGTTTGCTTCCATCAGGGGATTTCCCTGCGTACTGTTTCCGTTTTCTGTAAAGTCAATCAGCAGCTCACCGAGAGCTGTCACATCAAACTGTCTTTTTTCCATAGGATAGAAACCTCCTTAAGTAACTGTAGTGTTTTCTTTTTTTGAAAGAAAGATGCTATCATCAATTTATCGTAGAGAGGTCGTTTTGTCAAACTAATTTCGTTCTTTTCTTTATTTTTAATGAAAAAAATGTTAAACTGAAACAAAGGACTACAATTCAGGAGAAAGATCCTGATGAAATAGAGACAGGAGGGGGATTTATGGACAGTAAAGTATATAAATATATGGATTGGCCGGAGATTGAAGCAGTCGTTTACGGAGAGGAAGCAACACCGCGAGATCTGATGGCACCGAGAATGACAGCTGACGGAGTATTGGTACAGGGATTCTTTCCGGATGCAGACAGTGTGGAAGTACTTGTAGACAAAAAAACTTATAAAATGGAACAGCAGGATGAAGCAGGGTATTTTGCAGCAATGCTTCCGATGCGTAAGGTGCCGTCTTATCAGTACCGCATTACGAAAGGTAAAGAAGTCTGTACGGTGAATGATCCATATGCATTTCCTGTACAGATTACGGAGGATGAGGAAAAGGCTTTCTGCGCCGGTGTGTACTATCATGCATACGAAAAACTGGGCGCACATCCGACTGAGATAGACGGGGTAGCAGGCACAAGCTTTGCTGTATGGGCGCCGAATGCACTTCGTGTCAGTGTCGTCGGAGACTTTAATAACTGGGATGGCAGATGCCATATGATGCACCGCATGCCGATGTCAGGAATCTATGAGCTGTTTATTCCGGGAGTTGGGGATGGTGCAGTTTACAAATACGAAATGAAACTGAAAGGTGGTGCGATCCAACTGAAATCTGATCCGTATGCAGCATGTACGGAACTCCCGCCGGCATCAGCATCTGTTGTCAAAGACCTGCGTAATTATGCGTGGGATGATGCTGCGTGGATGGATGCACGTGAGAAATATAAAGACCGTCATCAGCCGGTATCTATTTATGAGACAAGCCTGACTGTCTGGAAAAATGCGCAGGAACTGGTCGATTATGTAAAAGAATTGAAATATACCCATGTGGAACTTCATCCGGTGATGGAATATCTGGATGAGGATGCCGGAGAGTACAGCACTTTTGCTTACTATGCACCGGATCGCCGATTCGGAATGCCGGAAGATTTCCAACAGCTGGTCAATGCACTTCACAAAGAGAATATCGGAGTGATCCTGGACTGGACACCGTCTCATTTTCCACGTCAGGAGGGTGGACTGGAACTGTTTGATGGTACACCTCTGTATGAAAACCCGGATCCGTCCATGGCAATTCATCCGATGTGGGGAACACTGTTATTCAATTTTGAAAGCCCGATGGTTAAGGATTTCCTTCTTGCAAATGCATTTTACTGGCTGGAATTTTATCATGCAGATGGTCTGAGACTGGATGACGTGGATTCTATGCTATATCTTGATTTCGGCAGAGAATACGGACAGTGGAGACCGAATATCTACGGAACAAATGAAAATCTCGAAGCAGTAGAATTTCTGAAACATCTGAATTCCATACTGCAGAAAAAACTGCCGGGAACGATGACAATCGCACAGGAGGACGGTCTCTGGTCGGAACTGACAGGAAGTGTTGAGGATGATAATATTGGATTTTCTTATAAATGGAACAACAACTGGGCCGGAGATTTCCTGAATTATCTGTCCAAAGATCCGATCGAGCGCCAGTATGTCCATGACCAGCTGACATTATCTATGCTGTACACGTACTGTGAGCACTTTGTGCTTCCGCTTGGAAGCCGCCAGACCGGTGATCAGGAAAGCTTCATGGAGAAACTTCCGGGGGATGATGCGCAAAAGATGAGTCAGATCCGTGCGGCATATTCTTATATGATGCTTCATCCGGGATGCAAGATGATGGCACCGGATAAAGAGGCACCGGAAGAACTTAAGAAATTTATTCATGATCTGAATGGACTGTACGTTTCACAGCCGGCAATGTATCAGATGGATGATGATTATGAGGGATTTGAATGGATCCAGCTTATGAAATATGAAGAAAATGTCCTGACATTCCTTCGTAAGACGGAAAACCCGGATGAAACACTTCTGGCAGTCTGCAACTTTGCGGCAGTTCCATATGAAAATTATCAGGTGGGAGTTCCTTTCTATGGAAAATATAAAGAAATCTTCAACAGTGACCGCAAAGAATATGGCGGACAGGGAGTCGTAAATCTGCGTGCAAAGACCTGCAAGCAGGCAGAATGCGATGAAAGAGAGTATTCCGTTACTTTCAAGATCCCGGCGCTTGGTGTAGCTGTATTTTCCTGCACGCCGGGAAAGAAACCAGAGAAGCTTGCAGTAGCTGCGAAGAAGCCGGAAACAGCAAAGAAGACAACCCGAAAAGCAGCCGTGAAGAAAGACAGCACAAAGAAAGTAGCTGCAAAGAAGGTTGCTGCGAAGAAAACATCGGCAAAAAAGACAACAACAGCCAAAAAAACAACAGCGAAAAAGAACATTAAAAAAGATATTGCAGTATAATAAAACAGCCGTCAGTTTGGAACTGGCGGCTGTTTTTGGAAAAAAAATAAAGCTGAAAATGGGACTCGAACCCACGACCCCTTCATTACGAGTGAAGTGCTCTACCAACTGAGCTATTTCAGCTTGTGTTCAGACACAAAATATATTATACCGTATTTTAGCAAAATTGCAAGAAAAAGTTTTTCAGTAGGCATGCATTTTTTTCAGTGCTTGCAATGAGTGAAAATTATGTTATGATAGGAGAATATGAACATACTATTTATATAACGTATTAACTCGTAAAAGCATTGCGGATGGACAAAATCACCCGCAAAGGGAGATGAGATTCATGATAGATGAAGCCGGGAAACGTATTCTTGAACGGATCGATGCGCACAGAGCGCAGATCATTGCATTTGCAGAGGATATCGCTGCACATCCGGAGCCGGGTTTTGAAGAAGTACGGACAGCCGGAAAGACAGCAGAGTTTCTGAAATCACTCGGTTACGAAGTGAAGGAACATCTTGCCATTACCGGAGTAAAAGGCGAGATGAAACGAAAAGGCGGTCCGACTCTGACTGTGATAGGCGAGCTGGATGCGATCGGATGCCATTCTCATCCGATGGCTGACAGACGGACGGGAGTTGCTCATGCCTGCGGACACCATGCACAGATGGCAGCGATGATCGGCTGCGCGATTGCAATGGCTGATCCGGAAATACAGGACGAGCTGGATGGCAATGTGAATTTTCTTGCGGTTCCGGCAGAAGAATATATTGATGCAGATAAGCGTACCCGCCTGAAAGAAAAAGGAATCGAATTTTGTTGTGGTAAGAGTGAGATGATCCGAACAGGGGTATTTGATGATACAGATATTGCACTTACGACACATGTGCATATGGTTCCGGTAAAAGAAGATTTTTACCTTGGAAATCCTCCATGCAACGGCTATACGGCAGAGCAAGTGACAGTACGGGGAAAGGCAGCACATGGGGCGATTGATCCGTGGAATGGAGTAAATGCCTTAAGCATCACGACCAGTGCAATCCAGATGATGGGGCTGATGAGAGAGACCTTCCGGGAGGAAGATCATGTGAGACTTCACAATGTGATCCGTAAGGCAGGCGATGTGATCAACAGTGTGCCGGATGAGGCAGTCATTGAGACGAAAGTACGTGCGGCATCATTGGAGCGGATCGAGCAGGTTATGGAGATGGTCAACCGTGCGTATACCGGTTCAGCCTATGCTTTTGGTGGAAAAATAGAAAGAGAAGTCCTTCAAGGCTATATGCCGATTCTTCCGCGTGAGGCAGATGAAGCACTGATTGAGGCGGCAAATGATCTGGGACTCGATTATCGCACAGTACAAAAAGGCGATTTCAATAATGCCTGTACCGATGTAGGGGATCTGAGTCACCTTCTTCCGATCGTTAATTTTACTTTTAAAGGATTTGAAGGTAAACTGCACGGGGCTGACTTTAAGATCACTGATCCGGAAAAAGCTTATATTTTGCCGGCGAAGCTTCTGGCACTGACTGCATATAAGCTCCTTCGAAATGGCGGAGAAAAGGCAAAAGAAATCAAAAACAGCTACACACCGTTTTTTGATAAAAACAGCTACATACAATATGTAAAGAAAATCACAGAGAAAAAGGCTGACTAATATAATAAAAAGAACAGCAGGAGGACAGACAGAAGAAAAATGACAGAAAAATGTTTGGAATTAAAAGAGATAAAAAAGTCGTTTTCAAAAGAAGAGACCGTATTGAAGGAGATCAGTCTTTCGATTGATAAAGGAGAGTTTATCACGCTCCTTGGATCTTCCGGCTGCGGAAAGACGACAACACTGCGTATTATAGCAGGACTTGAAACACCGGATTCAGGGAGAGTATTCCTTGATGGCAGAGATGTGACCGGCCTGGCACCGGAGGCGCGTGATGTCAATACAGTATTTCAGAATTATGCACTCTTTCCGCATATGACAGTTGCAGACAATATCGGATATGGACTGAAACTGAAAAAAACACCGAAAGCGGAGATTAAGAAACGTGTATCGGAGATGTTGGATCTCGTGCAGCTTCCGGGATTTGAGAAAAGAAAGCCGTCCGAGCTATCCGGAGGACAGAGACAGCGTGTGGCAATCGCAAGAGCACTGGTCAATAATCCGAAGGTCCTTCTTCTTGATGAACCTCTTGGCGCTCTGGATCTCCAGCTTCGCCGTGCCATGCAGCTTGAACTGAAGAAATTACAGAAAAAACTTGGTATTACTTTTATCTATATCACGCATGATCAGGAAGAGGCCATCAATATGTCTGATCGTATCGCAGTTATGAATCAGGGTACTTTCGAACAGATCGGAACACCGGATGAGATTTATAATCATCCCAAAACGAGCTATGTAGCGACATTCGTTGGAAATGCCAATATCCTGAAAGGTACAGTGGAAGGAAGAGAAGGTGCAGACTTTAAGATTGCCATTGCCGGAGGCAGCGTTCTTGTTGTATCTGAAGGCAGAGAACTTAAGGTGGGTAAACCAGTTACTCTGGCTGTCCGAAGCGAAAATCTGATCTTTGATGAAAACTGCGGAGAGGGCCTTCCGGCAGAAGTTATTGAAAAAAGTTTTGCAGGTGGTCTTCTTCGTGTCGTACTGAAACTTGCAGACGGAACAGAAGTTGTTGCAAACAGACATGGCATTGATGCAGGTGTGGAGCCGGGACAGAAAGTAACCTGTTCCTTTGCAGCAGAAAATGCGGTTCTGGTTGATCTTCCGGACGAAGCAGAAAGAGGGGCAGAAGTATGAAAAAACAGAAATCCGGCTCTGTCTGGATGATCCTGCCACTGTATATTTTTACACTGATCTTTGTTGCGGGTCCTCTGCTTTATATGGTTGCCTTAAGTTTTGCACAGCCGAAGGCAGGACATGGTGTAGAATGGATTTTTACCCTTGATAATTATCGTAAAATCCTTGATCCGGTATATATGAAGACATTTACAGGATCCTTTCAGCTGGCGGTAACCAGTACACTCATCATTTGTCTGCTCGGTTATCCGTTTGGATATTTTATGGCAAAGCTGTCTGATAAATGGAAAAAACGTGCGATGATCTTTCTGATGCTGCCGTTCTGGGTAAATTCACTGATACGTCTTTATGGATGGATGATAATCCTGCAGACAAAAGGACTTTTAAATCACGTATTAAAAAGTCTGGGACTGATTGAAAAGCCTCTGAGGATCTTGTACAGTTATCCCGCAATCGTAATCGGTATGACTTATGTACTTTTGCCGTTTATGATCCTTTCTGTATATTCGAGTGCAGAGAAACTGGACTGGTCACTTGTAGAAGCAGCAAGAGATCTCGGCGCAAGTCCGATGAAGGCTTTTTGGACGGTGTCTTTCAAACTGACACTTCCGGGGCTTTTATCCGGGGTGATCCTGACATTTATTCCGTCCATGGGACTGTTTTTTATTGCAGATATCCTCGGCGGCAACAAAATCGTCCTTGTCGGAAGTCTGATTCAGGAGCAGATGACAAAAGGAAATAACTGGCCGTTTGCAGCAGCACTGGCAGTTGTTCTGATGGTTCTGACAACGCTTATGATCATGTTGTATCGTAAAATAACAAATGCAAAAGAATTGGAGGGTGTGGGATGAAAAAGAAAAATTCAAAACTCTCCGGATTTTATCTGGGTCTGATTTTTGTACTGATGTATCTGCCGATTGCGGTCGTTATTGTATTTTCATTTAATGAATCAAAACTCCCTGTAAGATTTACCGGATTTTCACTGAAATGGTATCAGGAACTGATTCATGATGATGCGATGCTGGAAGCACTGGGCAACAGTTTATTCCTTGGTGTGATAAGCTGCTTTGTCTCCGCAGTGATCGGAACTCTGGGTGCGGTCGGCCTTTCCAGAATTCACTGGAAAACAAAAGGCATTTTGGAATATATTTCCATTCTTCCGCTCATGATTCCGGAAATCATTCTCGGTATGGTACTGATGGCATTTTTCTATATGATGAATCTGCCGTTTGGTATGCTGACACTGTTGATCGGCCATACGGTATTCTGTGTGCCGTATATTCTGATGGAGGTCAAGGCAAGACTTGCGGGTATGGATCCTTCGCTTGAAGAGGCGGCCAGAGATCTTGGAGCCGGACCGTTTCGGGCTTTCTGGGACATCATTCTTCCGCTTATTATGCCGGCAGTTATGTCCGGATCACTTCTGGCATTTGCTATGTCCATGGATGATGTCGTAATCAGCATTTTTATTAACGGACCACGTCTGGCAACTCTGCCGATTAAAGTGTATACGCAGATCAAGACAGGAGTTACACCGGAGGTAAATGCCCTATGTACAATCATGCTTGTATTTACGGTTCTGATTTTATTCGCTTATACAATGATAGGCAAGGTGACAAAGGGAAACAACAAAAACAGCTAATAAACTCTTTTCAATAAGGGCAAAGTAAGTTATACTGAACATGTCTGGACTTTGTAAAGAGGTTATCTAGAGACAAGAAAGACTAGAAAAGGAGAGACGAATATGAAAAAATTGTTAGTATGTGCATTATGTGCAGCAATGGTAGTTCCTGCATTCAGCGTATCTGTAAGCGCAGATTCCAAGGAACTGGTACTTTACACATGGGAAAACATGTTTCCGCAGGAAGTACTGGATGGCTTCGAAGAAGAAACTGGAATAAAAGTGGTATATTCCAACTTTGATACAGATGAAAACATGCTGGAGAAGCTTTCCATGGCAAAAGGCGGAGATTACGACGTCGTTGTTGCAGATGACTATATTATTGAAACAGCAATCCAGGAAGGACTGGTAGAAAAACTTGATACTTCCAAATTATCCGGATGGGACAACATCAATCCATTGTATCAGGGCCAGTTCTATGATCCGAATGATGAATATACCGCTCCGTACGGCGCAGGAATTCCGCTGATCGTTTATGATCCGGATATGGTAGACATTGACATCAAAGGTTATGGAGATCTCTGGGATGAATCTTTTGAGGACAGCATTGCACTGACAGCAAACTATCGTGTTATCAATGGTATTACAAACTTGGCGCTTGGTCAGGATTTCAACGATCAGAACCTGGATGATATTGCAAAAACAGGAAAAAAACTTCTCGAACTTGCTCCGAATGTTCGTCTGATCCAGGATGACAATACACAGGATTCTCTCCTTAACGGAGAAGCAAGTGTGGCATTCCTTTATACATCACAGGTAACTGCAGCCCTTCAGGAAAACCCGGACCTTAAGGTCGTATATCCGGAAGAGGGTCTTGGATTTGGTGTAATGGGTATGTTCATTCCGAGTGAAGCACCGGATAAGGATGAAGCATATCAGTTTATGGATTACATCCTTCAGCCGGAAAATGCAGCAAAATGCTTTGATTACATTGGATACTACTGTACAAATAAAGCAGCAGATTCACTTCTGGAAAACCAGAATCTCGTTGTACCGGATTCTGTAACAGAAGGTTCCGCAGTAGAAAATATCAGCGCAGAAGCAGAAGAAGCTTACAATAAGAACTGGACAGAATTTAAGGCAGCCTGCGACTGATAAGAACAAGGGGGAAGCAGGATGGAAATCTATAAAGGTATTGCTACCTTTTCGGGAATAGCCATCGGCAAAGTACTGTATTACAGCAGAGGGGAGTACCAGATACGTCAGTGTCTGGTCAGCAACATTAAAAAAGAAATCAGCGATTTTCAGGAAGCAAGGCTTCAGGCAGTTCATAAATTACACGAACTGTATGAAGCCAGCCGGCTCCTCAATGAGCAGGAGGCACGTGTTTTCTTAAGACAGATCAAACTTCTGGAATCAGAAAGTTATCAGAATGCAATCGAAAGCAGCATTGCCCATGAAAAGGTGAATGCTGCTTATGCAGTTATGATCAACAGAGATGAGCTTGTTGAGACATTCCGTAATCTGGAAGAACCGGTCATTCGCAGACGAATCAACGATATGCAGGAGATTTCCAATCGCCTGATTCAGATTCTTGGTGGTGCGGCAATCCGCATCAACCTCGGGGATGAGCCGGTGATCCTTGTGGCGGAGGCGCTGTCTCCGACGGAAATCATGGAGATGGATAAAGATAAACTTCTCGCAGTGGTCATGCACCATGGTTCTACCGTTTCGCATGCATCGATCATGGCGAAGACAATGGAAATCCCGACGCTGGTTGACATTGCCGCTGATGATGAGTGGGATGGAATGACTGCAATTGTAGACGGATATACCGGCACATTTTATCTGAATCCGGATGCGGAGATCCGACGGGAATATGAAATTCGCCTCGAGGCAGACCACAGGGAGCGTGAGGCTCTTCTCGAATTAAAAGCCCAGAAGGATGAGACAAAAGATGGAAGAAAGATTGGACTTTATGCAAATATTGGGAACATGAGTGACCTGAGCAGCGTACTTTATTACGGTGCGAAGGGTATCGGACTTCTTCGAAGTGAATTCCAGTACCTCGGTCGTGAGAATTATCCGAGAGAAAACGAGTTGTTCCGTGCGTATAAGAAAGTGGCTGAGACGATGGGAGAACGACTGGCTGTGATTCGTACTGCAGATCTTGGCGCAGATAAGCAGGCACCTTATCTGGACATTCCGCAGGAGACCAATCCGATCATGGGTAACCGCGGAATCCGTCTCTGTCTGGATCGAAGAAGAATGTTTAAGGCACAGCTTCGCGCAATCTATCGTGCCAGTGCTTACGGCAATCTCGCGATGATGTTTCCAATGATCGATTCCGAAGAAGAAATGGATGAGATTGAGAAGATTATCGGGGAAGTGAAGGAAGGCCTGCGCGAGAAAGATATTCCATTTAAGGATATCATGACAGGAATCATGATCGAGACACCGGCAGCAGTTATGATCAGCCGTGAACTTGCAATCAGAGTAGATTTTCTGAGTATCGGAACGAATGATCTTACACAGTATACGCTGGCGATGGACCGTCAGAATCCGCTTTTGAAGGACAAGTACAATGACCATCATCCGGCCGTCCTTCGTATGGTGCGAATGGTGGTGGAATCAGCGCATAAAGAAGGAAAGCGCGTTGGAATTTGTGGGGAGCTTGCTGCGGATACAGCTCTTACCGGTAAATTCCTTGAAATGGGAGTTGATTTTCTTTCAGTTGTACCGGCGTGCGTACTTCCTGTCCGTAAAGCAATTCGGGAAACAGATCTTAGTGGAGTATCTGCACCGAAAGTAAATGAGGATAATAATGAATAAAAAAAGTAAAGTAATTCTTCTTCCCTGTAGTTCATACAGGGAAGAAATTGTTTATGAGAATCTTGAAATCGGCCTGGAGCTTCTGGGCGGAATCGAGAAGATTGTAAAGAAAGAAGAGTCTATTCTGCTGAAACCCAATCTGCTCAAAAAAGCAGAAGTTGACAAAGCAGTCATCACGCATCCGTCTGTAGTCGGTATGTTTGCCAGATTGATGAGAGAAAAGGGATATCAGGATCTTTCACTTGCTGATTCCTGTGGTAATGGTACGACAACCAGAGTGATTCATGGTACCGGAATCGACAGGTATCTGGAAAAGTATGGGATTCCGGCAATTGATTATTCGAAGGGAATACGTGTAGAATATCCGGAGGGAATTCAGGCAAAAGAATTTATTCTGCCGAAAGAACTTCTGGAAAAAGACTGTGTGATTTCTCTTTGCAAGATGAAGACGCATGCGTTGGAGAGAATTACCGGCGCAGTAAAAAACAGTTATGGCTTTATCTATGGATTCCATAAGGCGAAAGGACATACCCTTTATCCGAGTGCAGACAGTTTTGCGCGAATGCTGGTTGATCTGAATCAATATGTAAAACCGCGGCTCTATATTATGGACGGAATTGTTGCGATGGAAGGGAACGGACCAGGTTCCGGAGATCCGGCACCAATGAATGTGATGTTGATGTCGCAGGACCCTGTGGCACTGGACAGTGTGTTTTGTAACCTGATACATCTTAAGCCGGACATGGTACCGACCAATTATCATGGCGAAAAGATGGGACTTGGTACCTGGAAAAAAGAAGAGATAGAGATCATGACTCCTGCCGGAATGATCAGTATGGAAGATGCTGTTGCCCAGTATGGAAATCCGTACTTTGATGTAGATCGGCGTGTAGCGCGTTCGGGTATGTGGGAGCGGCTTGCAAAAGCGCTGAATATTTTCCAGAAGAAACCGTACATTGAGCCGGAGCGATGCATTCGTTGCGGAATTTGCGTAAAGAGCTGTCCTGTACCGGACAAAGCAGTAGATTTCCGAAAAGGCAGGGAAAATCCTCCGGTTTATGATTACAAAAAATGCATCCGGTGCTTCTGTTGCCAGGAAATGTGCCCGGAGAAAGCAATAAAAGTAAAATAATATACAATAAAAAGGGCGTTGTTTCAGGGGTAATCGTACACCCATGAAGCAACGTCCTTTAAATGTGCTGCTTATCTTATTACATCGTGCAGTGCCTTGATGAATGCAGGAGTAGTACCGCAGCATCCACCGACTACGGAGGCGCCGCTTTCAATCAGGACTTTCATATGTCTTGCGAAGTCTTCTGCATGCATGCTGTAGACTGCATTGCCACTGTCGTCAATTACCGGCATACCTGCGTTTGGCTTGGCAATCACAGGAATTGATACATTATCTCGAACGTTTCGAACAACAGATACAAGCTGATCCGGTCCGACGGAGCAGTTGATACCGACAGCGTCTGCACCGGCGGCTTCCAGAGAAATGGCAGCTTCGATTGCATTTCCGCCACTGAAGATACTTCCGTCAGCTTCCACAGTCATGGTGCACATGATCGGAAGATCACAGACAGAAGCAGCAGCGTCCACGGCTGCAAGAGTTTCTTCGATGTTAATCATGGTTTCTGCTGCAATCAGGTCGATGCCTGCATCAGCCAGAATACGAATCTGCTCCTGGTACATATCAAAAGCTTCTGCGTAGGTATAATCACCATCTGCTGTGATAAAGGAACCGGAGGTTGTAATATCTCCAGCTACATAGACACCGTTTCCGGCAAGTTCCTTAGAATAACCTACAAGTGTACGGTTGATTTCTTCAATACGGTCAGCGAGACCGTGCTTTTCGAGGTTAAGACGATTTCCGCCAAATGTCGGAGCATAAATTACCTGACTGCCGGCCTTTATATAAGCACGCTGCAGATTCTGAATGATATCTTTATGATCAATGACCCATGTCTCTGTGCAGATACCTCGCGGCATACCGCTCGCCATCAGATTGGATCCGGTTGCTCCGTCCAGAATAAGCGTCTGTTCAGCCAGTTTTCGAAATTCTTCTTTTGTCATTAGATAGTTGCCTCCTTGATGAAAAATAAAATATATAAGCAACTTGCCTGTAAGCTCCGCATTCCTGTCGGAAAGTGCTTATTTCAGTTTTTTATTATAACATGCCGGTGAACGCAATGGAAGACAGGATTCGTCAAAACTCGAAATTGCATTTTTGATGAGCCTGTGCTATTTTTATATATATTCTTTACCGGCGGTTCTGTCGGATGATTTCCCAAATACAATATTAATATAAGTAATTAAGGTTAGAGTGCAGGAGGTAGATAAGTTGAATTTGTTTGAGTATACGTACTGCGGGAACTATAACCGGCAGATACAGAATCTCTCACGGATTGTTCCTGAGAAGTGGAGTTTTGACGGTTCAGATGACAACGGTATACTGAAAGGATATCTGGAACACACCTTCCAGAGAGTTTATGAAGAAGGAAAAATACTGGAAACGAGAGAATATGCGATTTTTAACACCGGTTTGTTTAACAGATATTATCAGCCGGTGTATGCGTATTTTATTCCCAATCTGGTTCCGGACAGGCAGAGATGGTATCTGGAGGGATTTTATACGGAGTATTATTTACTGAAATCAGGAATTGTCAGTCTTCCGAAGCGGGCGGAATATGTCAAAGATCCCGCGGAACTTGTCTTTGATACAACATTGGATATTCTTCCACAGTACGAGCATATTTTTGAAGAGGCAGAAAACAATATGCGGCTTCCGGAATGTATCCGCAACAGTGGGATGAAGGTACAGATTTTTGATGGAGCACTTCGCCAGACGAAACATATGCTGGAAGCAGATTATCGTACGGCTGTTCCGCAATATTATAATCACAGCATTCAGTTTCTGGTACCGGTGTGTCTGCAGAATCCTGCAAACGCCGATCTTGCACTTGCCTGTGTAAAGACAGAAGACGGTAGAAAATATCTTGGAAGGACATGCCTGACATTAAAAATGGCATATCATAATGCAAGACTTCTGGCAAAAATACACAGTAGCTGGCTTCATCCATGATAAATTTATGTTAAATATCATAAAACATATTGAAATCAGGAGATTTTTGTGATACAAAAGTAAAGCTACCATTCATATGTTTTTTTACAAAAGAGGGGATTTTTAGGGAGGAACAGCCAATGAGCAATAAGCTGATCGACTTGATCGACATTTCTAAATCTTATGGAATGCAGACCGTCCTGGATGAGTTGAATCTGTACATCAGAGAAAACGAATTCCTGACGCTTCTTGGGCCGAGTGGATGCGGAAAAACAACTACACTTCGTATTTTAGGCGGATTTGAGACACCTGATAAGGGACGTGTGATCTTTGATGGACAGGACATTACGAATCTTCCGCCTAATAAACGTCAGCTTAACACCGTATTTCAGAAATATGCATTATTCACTCATATGAATATTGCAGATAATATTGCCTTTGGATTAAAGATAAAAAATAAAAGCAAGCAGTATATTTATGACAAGATCAAATATGCGCTGAAGCTTGTCAATCTGGACGGATTCGAAAATCGTATGCCGGATTCTTTGAGCGGAGGCCAGCAGCAGCGTATTGCGATTGCAAGAGCTATTGTAAATGAGCCGAAAGTGCTGCTTCTTGATGAGCCGCTTGGAGCACTTGATCTGAAACTTCGGCAGGATATGCAGTATGAGCTGATCAGGCTTAAAAATGAGCTTGGAATCACATTTCTGTACGTTACACATGATCAGGAAGAGGCGCTTACTATGTCTGATACGATTGTGGTCATGAACCAGGGATACATCCAGCAAATCGGTACCCCGGAAAAAATCTATAACGAACCGGAAAACGCTTTTGTTGCAGATTTCATCGGAGAAAGTAATATCATCTCCGCGACTATGGTGCAGGATTGTCTGGTCAAGATACTTGGCGTTAATTTCCCGTGTGTGGATGAAGGATTCGGTCAGAACAAACCGGTCGATGTAGTCATCCGTCCGGAGGATATTGATCTTTTGAAACCGGGACAGGGAAGTATTGATGGTGTTGTCACACATATGATCTTCAAGGGTGTCCATTATGAGATGGAGGTCATGGCGAATAATTACGAGTGGCTGGTACACAGCACAGATATGTTTCCGGTAGGAACAGAAGTCAGTATCCATGTAGACCCGTTTGACATACAGATTATGAAAAAACCGGAATCCGAAGATGAGGAGGCGGTAAATATTGAAGAATAAGCGTATGCTTGCCGGACCTTATCTGTTCTGGTCAGTATCCTTTGTCGTGATTCCATTGCTTGTGATTGTGTATTATGCGTTTACGAGTGATGAGGGGACATTTACCTTTTCGAATCTTGCCCAGATTACGACACCGGAAAATCTGAAGGCTCTGGGAATGTCCCTGCTTCTGTCATTTTTGAGTACACTGATCTGTCTGGTTCTTGCGTATCCACTTGCAATGATCCTGAGCCAGAAACAGGTCAATCAGACAAGTTTTATTGTTCTGATTTTTATTTTACCGATGTGGATGAACTTTCTTCTCCGTACACTGGCATGGCAGACACTGCTTGAAAAAAACGGTGTCATCAACAGTGTACTTGGATTTTTGCGTTTGCCGGCACTTGAGATCATCAATACACCGTATGCCATTATTCTCGGTATGGTTTATAACTTCCTGCCATTTATGGTGCTTCCGATCTACAATGTTCTTATCAAGATTGACCGAAACGTGATCAATGCAGCACGTGATCTGGGAGCAAACTCAGTACAGACATTTTACAAGGTTATTTTTCCATTGAGTATTCCGGGTGTGATCAGCGGTATTACGATGGTATTTGTACCGGCGCTGACAACATTTGTTATTTCAGACCTTCTGGGGGGCGGCAAGATTCTGCTGATCGGAAATGTGATCGAGCAGTCCTTCAAGCAGAACAGTAACTGGCATGTAGGAAGCGGACTGTCTCTTGTACTGATGGTATTTATTATTGCAAGTATGGCACTTGTTGCAAAATACGATAAAGAAGAAGGAGGGTCAGCATTTTGATCAGAAAATATTTACAGAAGATATATCTGACCCTGATTTTTATTTTGTTATATGCACCGATCGTTACGCTTGTCGTACTTTCTTTTAACCAGTCAAAGACGAGGGCTAAGTGGGGCGGCTTTACCCTGAAATGGTATAAGGAATTGTTCCAGAATGAACAGATCATGAGTGCATTCTATACGACGCTGATCATTGCATTTATTTCGGCAGCAGTTGCCACACTTATCGGAACGGCTGCGGCGATTGCGATTCAGGGTATGAAGCAGAAATGGAAGACTATGTATATGGGACTTACCAATATTCCGATGATGAATGCAGAGATCGTTATGGGGGTTTCCCTGATGCTACTTTTTATCGCGTTTCGTATGTCACTTGGATTCGGAACAATTCTGATTGCACATATCACATTTAATATTCCGTACGTGATTTTAAGTGTGGCTCCGAAGCTGAAGCAGACAAATCGCTATACTTATGAAGCGGCACTGGATCTCGGTGCTTCTCCGTTGAAAGCGTTTTTTAAGGTCGTTTTTCCTGATATTGTACCAGGCGTTCTTTCTGGATTTATGATGGCATTTACCATGTCACTGGATGATTTTGTTATCACACATTTTACGAAGGGTCCGGGTATTGATACACTTTCTACCAAAATTTATACTGAGGTACGAAAAGGCATCAAGCCGGAAATCTATGCACTGTCTACGATTATGTTCGTGACAGTTCTTGTCCTTCTGCTTCTGGTAAACTATTCTCCGAAGGAAGAAGAGGAAGTTCCGGTTCGAAAGAAAGTGCGCAGACCATCCAAAATCAAAAAAGTACTTATTCAGCGTGTGATCCCGGTAGTAATCTGTATCGTATTTATCGGCGGTGGTTTCTACTATGCAAAAGAAGGCGGCGTCATGGGTGGCGAGGAACTGATCGTTTATAACTGGGGTGAGTATATCGATCCGGATGTCCTGACGATGTTTGAAGAAGAAACCGGCATTCATGTAGTTTATGAGGAATTTGAGACGAACGAGATCCTTTATCCGAAGGTAAGCTCCGGCGCAATCGCGTATGATGTGGTCTGCCCGAGCGATTATATGATTCAGCGAATGATAGAGAATGATCTGCTTTCCGAGATTAACTTTGATAACATTCCGAATATGAAAAATATCGGCAAACAGTACCTTGAACAGTCCAGACAGTTTGATCCGGAAAATAAATATTCCGTGCCATACTGCTGGGGAACCGTTGGTATTCTGTACAATAAGACAATGGTTGATGAACCAGTCGACAGCTGGTCTATCCTCTGGAATCCGAAATACAAAGATAATATCCTGATGCAGGATTCTGTGCGTGATGCGTTTGGCGCGACGCTGAAATATCTTGGTTATTCACTGAATTCTACGGATCTGGATGAGCTGAATGAGGCGAAAAATCTGTTAATCGAGCAGAAACCGCTGGTGCAGGCGTATGTTATTGATCAGGTGCGTGACAAGATGATTGGAAACGAGGCGGCTCTGGGTGTTATTTATTCCGGTGAAGCAATTTATACACAGAAAGAGAATCCAAATCTTGAATATGTGATTCCGAAGGAAGGTTCCAATATCTGGATCGATTCCTGGGTAATCCCGAAGAATGCAGAGCATAAGGAAAATGCGGAAAAATTCATCAATTTCCTCTGCAGACCGGACATTGCACTCAAAAACTTTGAATATATCACTTATTCTACACCGAATGAGGCCGCAAGAGAGCTGATTGAGGATGAATCTATCCGTAACAGTGAAATCGCCTTCCCGGATCTGTCCAGGTATGATAATCTGGAAACATTCCAGTATCTTGGTACCGAGGCGGATCAGGTATACGGTGATCTCTGGAATAAGGTAAAATCATCGTAACGTGTGAAAAAGACTTTCTATGAGACAAATCCTGTAGAAAGTCCTTTTTCTTGCAGAGAAATATACCACAGGAGTATAATGCAAAATAACAGAGCAAATATAATGATGTAATGCTGTAAGGAGAAAGAAATGAAAGAAGAAAAAGTATCCAACTATATAAAACTCTGTGATGAATGGGCAGAAAAATTTCTCCGGATGGATAAAATGGAACTGATGAAAAAACTTCCGGAACTGAAGCAGGAGGACGGCTATTTGAAAATTGTGCATTTTGGCGTGCCTTTTGGAGTCCGGGAATCAGACGGCAAAATTGAACGGCTGGATGGAAAGACCGAAGCCAATGCGACGGAGATGCTGAATATTTATACATTGTTTGGTTATGTAAAAGAACAGGCTTTTTTTATGGATAAATGGGTGCCGTTTGCGGATCTTCGTAATGCAAGACCCTTTGCACCTGCATACAAGACTGGTGTGACAGATGTGTTTGCGGAGACTTTTTCCGGACATGCAGAGGAACTTCGGAAAGCGTTTATGAAGTTGAACGGGACAGAACTTCCACAGGGCGATGTAGGCTATCAGATCAATGCGTTTGCATGTGAACCGATGCGTTTTTATTTCTGGGACAGAGATGAGGAATTTGAAGCACAGGGAAATATTTTGTTTGATTACAGTGCAACCGATTATAATCATGTAGAAAGCGCTGTATCAACAGCAGAGATGGGAGTGCGACGGCTTGCAGAAGTTGCGGGACTTCCACTTAAAGGAAAATCGTTTGGAATGAGCTGAAAGGAGGAAAGGCCGAATGAGGTGTGAGGAAGCAGAACAGTATCTGTACTATGCAATGACAATTGGCGAACAGCTTCTGATCAGTGGTGCAGAGGTTGGTCGTGTAGAAGATACCATACGGCGTATCTGTATGGCATATGGGGCAGAGCGGGTAGATGTATTTTCTATTACTTCCAGTATTGTGACAACGATGTATGGCAATTTTGGCATCTGTACGCAGACAAGGCGCGTGCGTGGAATGGCGAATGATCTTGGCAGACTGGAAGATCTGAATCAGCTTTCGAGATATATCTGTGAATACAGGCCGGAATCGGCGGAAATCGGTTCACGGTTGAGTGAGATAGACCGGAGACCGACATATTCTTTGCGGATGCAGATTCTTATTTATGCTGTTATTTCCGGATCTTTTTCTGTGTTTTTCGGGGGAGATCTTCGGGACATGATTGCATCGGCTCTGATTGGAATCGTGTTGAAACTTCTGGAATCTTTTTTGAAACGCAGTTCTCTGAATTCTCTGATCACAGTCTTTTTGTGCTGTGGAGTGGGTGGTATTCTGGCTAATCTTGCGGTCTATATTGGTCTGGGGCATCGTGCGGATCTGATCAGCATCGGGAATATTATGCTTCTGATACCGGGAATTGCATTTACGAATTCGCTGAGGGATCTGTTTTCTGGCGATACGATTACAGGACTGATACGCTGTATGGAGTCAGTGTTGCTGGCATTTGTTGTAGGACTGGGATTTACTGCGGCGAATCTTTTGTTTTAGACAAAGGAGAAAATTATGCATGAGATGATACAATTGCTTGTTTCCTTTACGGGATCGCTTGGATTTGCAGTATTATTTAATATACATGGAAAAAAACTCTGGTTTGCGGCTCTTGGCGGGTGCCTGTCATGGGCAGTTTATCTTATAGTCGGGATATGGACATCCAGTCCATATATCTGTGGTTTCTGGTCAACGGTGACAATTACTTTGTATGCAGAATGTATGGCACGGATTCACAAGACTCCGGTTACAGTGTTTCTTGTCTCGGCAACGATTCCGCTGATTCCGGGAGCTGCCCTGTACCGGACCATGAACTGGATGATGATGCAGGAGTGGGATAAGTTCTGCGCAGATGGAACCTATACAATTCTTTTTGCGGCAAGTATGGCAGCAGGAATGACACTGACGACGATTCTCTTTCGGATGGTCTGGAGCTGGAAATACCGCCAGCGGTGGATGTGAGAGAGGGTGTGGTAAAAAAATCAATTCAGGTCAGCCAAAATGAAGCATTGTACTGAAAATGGATGACCTGAACTTCAATTTATCTCTTTCGGACATGTTTTTCGATGAGATCCAGTGCGGCATACAGCCCCATTGCGATCACGCACAGGATCACGATGGACATGAGCACCCAAGTGAGTTTAAATGTCTGCGAACCGTAGATGATCAGGTAACCGAGTCCCTGTCTTGCACCGATAAATTCTCCGATGATCACACCAACCAGGCAAAGACCGATATTTACTTTCATTATGCTTAAAATAAGTGGAACAGAAGACGGAAGGACAATTTTTGTCAGTTCGTCTTTTTTACTGCCACCGAGCGTTTGGATGAGTTTCTGCTTTTCGGGATCGACTTCACGGAATCCTGTATAAAGATTAATGATGGAGCCAAAGATTGCAACGGAGATTCCGGCAACGATGATCGTTCGTATATTTGCACCCAGCCATACGATGAGGAGAGGAGCAAGTGCAGATTTCGGAAGACTGTTCAGTACGACCAGATATGGTTCAAGAACATGTGAAAGTCTGGGACATGTCCAGAGAAGGACGGCTGTGCCGATACCAAGAAGAACCGTGAATACAAAACTGACGAGCGTTTCGGCAAGTGTGATCCCAATATGTGTAAACAGAGACTGGTCTTTCAGCATCTTAAGAAAAGTTATCCAGATCTCCGACGGACTGCTGAAAATAAAGGAATCAATCCATCCGAAACGGGCGGAAACCTCCCATAAAATCAGAAAGCCCAGAAACAGAAGGATTCTGGACACGCGAATCAGATTTTTTTCACGTTTTACACGGAGAAGATATTGCTTTTGTGCAGGTGAATGCTCAGACATATTGATTCAGCTCCTTCCAGATAAGATTAAAATAAGATTTGAATTGCGGGGCGTTCCGGGAAGAAAGTGGTGTCCGGTCGGTAAGACCGAGATCGATGGTCACAATACGAGCAACAGTTGCCGGACGTTTTGTTAGGATGATCACCCGGTCTGCCATGCTGATTGCTTCAGAAATATCATGAGTGACCAGAATGGCAGGTTTTCTCTCTTTTTTCAAAATCCGTCCGATGTCGTCACTGACATTCAGGCGAGTCTGATAATCCAAAGCGGAAAAAGGCTCGTCAAGCAGGAGAAGCTCCGGTTTCAGGGCCAGTGTGCGGATCAGTGCCGCGCGCTGACGCATGCCGCCGGATAACTGAGAAGGACGCGCGTTTCGAAATTTATCAAGTCCGTAAGTGCAGAGCATTTCTTCGATATATTTCAGCTTTGCGGGAGTGAGTTCCCGACGGATTTCAAGACCTAGGGTTACGTTCTGATAGATTGTACGCCATTCGAGAAGATGATCTTTCTGAAGCATATATCCGATTCGCGGATCACCGGGAGAGGGAACTGTATCGTTCATCAGTATAGTGCCTTCTTCTGCACTTAAAAGTCCGCAGACCAGATTTAAAAGAGTGGATTTTCCACAGCCGGACGGACCGACAACCGCCAGAAATTCTCCGGGCATCAGATCAAATGTCAGGTGGGAAAGTGCCGGTGTTTCTCCGGCAGATGTATGATAAGAGAGCGAAACGTCTCTGATTTCCAGAAGGGGTTTCATAAACATACCTCCGAGAATCTATATTTTAAGATATGCGAAAAACATTTCATGTGTTATGATATATGACAGGACTTGTAACTGTGAGGGTACTGAACAGTTACGATTTACAGTTTACAGATATCATTGAAAAGAAGGTAACAGAATTGAATAAACGAAATTATCAGAAAGAGCTGGATAAGCTTATTGACAATATAAAAAAAGAAGAAAAAGTGCCCCGTCTTTTTCTACACAGTTGCTGTGCGCCGTGCAGCAGTTACGTACTGGAATATTTATCTCAGTATTTTGAAATTACTGTATTTTTTTACAATCCCAACATCTCATCAGTTGAGGAATACAGTAAACGAGTCGCAGAAATCCGTCGTCTGATAGCAGAAATGTCTTTTGCACATCCGGTACACATTGAGGAGGGTACTTACGATCCACAGGTTTTTTATGAGATGGCAAAAGGCATGGAAAAAGTCCCGGAGGGTGGTGAGAGGTGCTTTAAATGCTATCGCCTCCGTATGGAAGAAGCGGCCAGACTGGCACAGAAAGACAATTATGATTACTTTACTACGACACTTTCCATCAGCCCGCTGAAGAACGCCGAAAAGATCAATGAGATCGGGGAAGAGCTGGCAGAAATCTATAAAGTTCCTCATCTGCCGTCCGATTTCAAAAAGAAAAACGGTTACAAACGTTCCATCGAATTATCTCATGAGTACGATCTGTACCGGCAAAACTACTGTGGTTGTGCGTTTTCAAAGCGAGAACAGGAAGCAAAAATGAAATAAAACAAATTTCAGAAGGTTCGGCTATTTGATTTTTCACTGGAATGTGGTAAACTGATAGAAACTTATGCATTTTTGGACGAAAGTTCAGTGGAATGCAAACTTTACCGTACAACAAGGAGGAAATTATGGCACAGTTATGGGGAGGACGTTTCACAAAGGAAACGGACAAACTGGTATACAATTTTAATGCGTCAATTTCATTTGATCAGAAATTTTATAAACAGGATATCCGCGGAAGCAAGGCGCATGTAAGAATGCTTGCGAAGCAGGGAATACTGACAGAAGAAGAGAGAGACCAGATTCTGGAAGGACTGGATGGCATCCTTGCCGATGTAGAATCCGGAAAGCTGGAGATCACAGCAGAATATGAGGATATCCACAGTTTTGTAGAGGCTAATCTGATCGACCGTATCGGTGATCCGGGTAAGAAGCTTCATACCGGAAGAAGCCGTAACGACCAGGTTGCACTGGATATGAAACTTTATGTACGTGATGAAATTGAAGAAATCGATGCAGAACTTAAGAAACTTCTCGAAGCATTGCAGACTATTATGGAAAACAATGTTCATACATACATGCCGGGATTTACCCATCTGCAGAAAGCACAGCCTGTAACACTGGCACATCATGTAGGTGCATATTTTGAAATGTTCCGCAGAGACAGAAGCCGTATGGCAGATATCCGCAAACGTATGAATACCTGTCCGCTTGGTGCAGGAGCGCTTGCGGGAACTACTTATCCGCTTGACAGATTTTATACAGCAGAGCTTCTGGGATTTGATGAGCCGACAAGAAACAGCATGGACTCTGTATCTGACAGAGACTATGTGATTGAACTTCTTTCTGCAATGTCGACAGTTATGATGCATCTGAGCCGTTTCTGTGAGGAGATCATTCTCTGGAACTCCAACGAATATCGTTTTGTTGAGATTGACGATGCTTACAGTACCGGAAGCAGTATCATGCCACAGAAAAAGAATCCTGATATTGCTGAACTTGTAAGAGGAAAGACCGGTCGTGTGTATGGTGCTCTGACATCCATCCTTACTACAATGAAGGGCATTCCGCTTGCATACAACAAAGATATGCAGGAAGACAAAGAGCTGACTTTCGATGCAATTGATACTGTAAAGGGATGTATTGCATTGTTTACCGGAATGGTTTCTACTATGGAATTCCGTAAAGATATAATGGAAGCCAGTGCAAAGAACGGCTTCACAAATGCGACAGATGCAGCGGATTATCTGGTAAACCACGGGGTTCCGTTCCGTGATGCCCATGGCATCGTAGGCCGTCTGGTACTTACCTGTATTGATAGGGGAATCTCTCTTGATGATCTTGCCCTGGAAGAATACAAAGAGATTTCACCGGTATTTGAACAGGATATCTATGAAGCAATCAGCATGAAGACCTGTGTTGAAAAGCGTGAAACTTATGGCGCTCCGGGACCGAAGGTTATGGAGCAGATTATTGTGGCAAATAAAGAATATCTGAAAAATAATTAAAAACATCTTGCAATTTCTGATGAAGTGGTATAGTATGTACAAGGAAAACAGATGTGTGCTACACAAAGACACATGCGAAATAAAAGAATGAGGAGAACATTGTTATGAGCGAAAAACTGAGAGTCGGCATTTTAGGCGCTACAGGTATGGTAGGACAGAGATTTATTTCTCTTCTGGAGAATCATCCGTGGTTTGAAGTGGTTACCCTTGCTGCAAGCCCGAGAAGTGCCGGAAAAACATATGAAGAAGCTGTAGGCGGCAGATGGAAAATGGATACTCCGATGCCGGAAGCAGTGAAGAAAATCGTTGTTATGAATGTCAACGAAGTAGAAAAAGTTGCATCTACTGTAGATTTTGTATTTTCCGCAGTTGATATGTCTAAAGACGAGATCAAAGCAATCGAAGAAGAATATGCAAAGACAGAGACACCGGTCGTATCCAACAACAGCGCTCACCGCTGGACACCGGATGTACCGATGGTAGTACCGGAAATCAACCCGGAACACTTTGATGTTATCAAATATCAGCAGAAACGTCTTGGCACAAAGAAAGGTTTCATTGCTGTAAAACCAAACTGCTCCATCCAGAGCTATGCACCGGTCCTTACTGCATGGAAAGAATTTGAGCCATATGAAGTAGTTGCTACTACATACCAGGCAATCTCCGGAGCAGGCAAGACATTTAAAGACTGGCCTGAAATGGAACACAATATTATCCCGTACATTGGCGGAGAAGAAGAAAAGAGTGAAAAAGAGCCACTGAGACTGTGGGGCAAGATTGAAGACGGTGTGATCGTACCGGCTACAGAACCTGTTATCACATGCCAGTGTCTGCGTGTTCCGGTACTGAACGGACATACAGCAGCTGTATTTGTAAAATTCCGTAAGAAACCTACAAAAGAACAGCTGATCGAAGCTCTCCGAAACTTCAAGGGACTTCCGCAGGAATTAGAACTTCCGAGTGCACCGAAACATTTTATTCAGTATCTCGAAGAAGACAACCGTCCGCAGGTAAGCGAGGATGTTAACTATGAAAATGGCATGGGCGTATCTATCGGACGTCTTCGTGAGGACAAAGTTTACGATTACAAATTCGTAGGACTTTCCCACAACACTGTAAGAGGTGCTGCAGGCGGAGCTGTTCTCTGTGCCGAAACATTGAAAGCAAAAGGCTACATCACTAAGAAATAATATGCTCTGAATAATAAGAAACTGCCCGGGTAGAATTTGCCCGGGCAGTTTTTCTATCAAAAAAAGGCATGGAGAAAAAAGAAGATTTATGGTATCATAGATGAACAAGGCTAAGGCAGAAAGGAAATTCGGTAAAATGGAAAAAGTATATCTTACAAAACTAGCACCAAACTGTGGCTGTGCCGCAAAAGTCGGACCGGGAACGCTTGCTGGCGTACTCTGCGGGCTGCCGAAATTTCAGGATCCTCATCTTCTGGTTGGGACTGAAACTTCAGATGATGCGGCTGTATATAAGATTTCAGATGAGCTTGCCATGATCCAGACACTGGATTTCTTTACACCGGTTGCGGATGATCCTTATGATTTCGGACAGATTGCGGCGGCGAATGCCTTAAGTGATGTGTATGCAATGGGCGGAGAACCAAAGACCGCACTTAATATCGTTGCGTTTCCAAAGGACATGGACACAGCAATTCTGGGTGAAATCCTTAAGGGCGGTGCAGACAAAGTTCTGGAGGCAGGAGCAGTACTTGCAGGAGGACATACGATACAGGATGATACACCGAAATACGGGCTGAGTGTGACCGGTTTTGTTCATCCGGATAAATTCTGGAAAAATTATGGCGCACAGACCGGTGATAAACTGATCCTGACAAAACCGCTTGGTGCCGGAATCATCAATACAGCAATCAAAGCAGATCTTGTTTCGGAGAGAGCACGGGAAGCTGTACTGAAATCCATGAAGACTTTAAACAAGTATGCATGTGAGATCCTTAAGAAATATACGATTCATGCCTGTACGGATATTACCGGATTCGGTCTTGGCGGTCATGGAACAGAAATGGCAGCTGGCAGCGACAAGACGCTTGTAATAGATTCACAGGCGCTTCCGATTTTTCCGGATGTGGAAGAATATGCATCTATGGGACTGATACCCGGTGGCGCATATCGTAACAGAGAATTTGCAGCAAAAACAGGCTATGTAAGTACTGCGAAGCTCTGGCTCGAAGACCTTGTGTTTGATCCACAGACTTCCGGCGGACTTCTGGCAGCAGTTTCGGCAGAAGAAGCAGATGAAATACTGAGGGAACTGAAAGAATCATCACTTCCATGTGCAGTGATTGGGGAAGTAATTGACAGGGAAAAGCATACATTACTGATTCGATAACTGACAGTTATCAAAAAAGAATGTACAATTGTCATAAAAATATCAAACTTCATACTATATGTATTGAGAATTTTTATCGAAAATGATATAATTCAAGAATACAATATGTGGAGGGGACAAACGTATACAAGAAACGATGTTCCCGGGAAAGGGAGGTTTTTTTTATGAATCACGAGGATGTAGAAAAACTGTCAAATGCGGCAATCGCAAAGAGCACTTTATTGAAGAACAATTTCTTCAAGTATTTTGTGCGGGCAATCATGGCGGGCTTTTTTATTGTAGTTGCCATGATCTTTTCCAATGTGGTCGGAAATGTTTTTTCAGGTGCAGAGGAACCGGCGTGGGGGAAATTTCTCGGGGCACTGGTGTTTTCAATCGCAGTTCTTCTGATCTCGCTGGTAGGCGGTGAATTGTTTACCGGAAACAATCTTGTTATGGCATTTGGAGCTTATGACAAAAAAGTAAGCTGGGGTGAAGCCGGCAAGGTATGGCTGATCAGCTACATTGGAAATTTTGTCGGATGTCTGATTCTTTCCCTGATTTTTGTGTGGGCGGGAGCATCAGGAACGGGAGATTATTTTGCCGGATTTATCGGAAACAAACTTGCAATTCCGGCAGGACAGATGTTCTTTCGTGCAGTTTTATGTAATTTCTTTGTATGTTTAGGGGTTCTTTGTGGCATCAAACTGAAAAGTGAAGCAGCGAAATTTTTGATGATCGTTATGTGTATTTCCGGATTCGTTGTCAGCGGATTCGAGCACTGCGTGGCAAATATGGGCATTTTTGTTACCGCAGCGTGTCTTGTACCGGGACTTTCCATTGGGGCAATGATCAAGAGCATGGTGATCGTCACTTTAGGAAATATGGTAGGCGGTGCAGTTTTACTTGCATGGCCTCTCAGAAAGATGAGTGCAGATAAGTAATATGGGTAAATCCTTATACATAGCTGAGAAACCAAGTGTTGCTCAGGAATTTGCTAAGGCGTTAAAAATTAATGGACAGAGAAGGGATGGCTATTTGGAATCAGAAGATTCTGTAGTGACCTGGTGCGTAGGGCATCTGGTCACTATGAGCTATCCTGAGAAATATGATATCAAGTACAAAAGGTGGAGTTTAGATACCCTGCCTTTTTTGCCGCGTGAATTTAAATATGAAGTGATTCCGGGAGTTCAGAAACAGTTTAACATTGTTAAGGGGCTTCTGAACCGTCCGGATGTAGAGACAATCTACGTGTGTACCGACTCCGGGCGCGAAGGAGAGTATATCTACCGCCTTGTGGCTCAGATGGCAGGCGTAAAAGATAAGAATCAGCGGCGTGTCTGGATCGATTCCCAGACAGAAGAAGAAATCCTGCGTGGTATCCGCGAGGCAAAAGAACTTTCGGCCTATGATAATCTGGCAGATTCTGCGTATCTTCGTGCAAAAGAAGACTATCTGATGGGAATTAATTTTTCCAGAGTACTGACGCTTCGTTATGGGAACAGTGTTTCCAATTATCTGAACAGCAGGCATCAAGCAATTTCCGTCGGCAGGGTAATGACCTGTGTACTCGGCATGGTCGTGCGAAGAGAACGGGAAATCCGCTCTTTTGTGAAGACTCCGTTTTACCGTGTACTTTCCAGTATTGTGCTGGAGGGAGAGCATTTTGAAGGAGAATGGAGAGCTGTAGACGGCAGCAGATATTTTCAGTCTCCGTACCTGTACAAAGAAAACGGATTTAAAGAAAAGAAGCATGCTGAAGAACTGATTGGTATGCTTCAGGCACAGCAGCCATTGAGTTGTCGTGTCGAAAAGGTCGAGCGCAAAAAAGAAAATAAAAATCCGCCGCTTTTATTCAATCTGGCGGAGCTTCAGAATGTATGTTCCAAACTTTTTAAGATCAGCCCGGATGAGACACTTCGGATCACGCAGGAACTGTATGAAAAGAAACTTGTTACCTATCCACGAACCGATGCGCGAGTATTATCGAGCGCAGTGGCAAAAGAAATCTACAAAAATATCTCCGGTCTGCGTCGTTATCCGGCCATTGATAATGCGGCTGAAGAAATTTTACAGATGGGTTCCTACAAGACAATCGCAAAGACCAGATATGTCAATGACAAACAGATCACAGACCACTATGCAATCATACCGACCGGACAGGGGATGAACGCGCTGAACGGACTTTCTCTGACGTCACAGAGAGTTTACGAGACGATTGTGCGTCGTTTTCTGTGTGTATTTTGTCCGCCGGCAGTTTATCAGAAAGTAAGTCTGACTACGGAGATGCAGGGTGAGAAATTTTTTTCGAGTTTTAAGGTGCTGCAGGAAGAAGGCTATCTGAAATATGCGACCAATTCTTTTGCGAAGAAATCTCTGGCAGAGAAAGATGCAGAGAAAAATGAGGATGAAGATGTGTCATGTGATTCACAGCTGCTGAATGCATTGCAGGCACTCAAAAAGAATGATATACTGACGGTAGATGCGCTGAATATCAAAGAAGGCGAGACTTCACCGCCGAAACGGTACAATTCCGGATCTATGATCCTTGCGATGGAAAATGCCGGACAGCTGATCGAGGATGAAGAACTGAGGGCACAGATCAAAGGAAGCGGAATCGGTACCAGTGCGACAAGGGCGGAAATCCTTAAGAAACTTGTTTCTATCAAATATCTGTCTCTGAATAAAAAGACGCAGGTGATCACACCTACACTTCTGGGAGAGATGATCTTTGATGTGGTAAACTGTTCAATACGTTCCCTTCTGAATCCGGAGCTGACGGCAAGCTGGGAAAAGGGGCTGACTTATGTTGCTGAGGGAAGTATTACTCCGCAGGAATATATGGACAAGCTGGAACATTTTGTCAGGGTGCGTACAAATCAGGTAGAGCAGAGCAATTATCAATATGCATTGCGGCAGTTTTTTGATGCTGCGGCAGCCAATTATACAAAGAAACCGACAACTGCGAAACGAGGAGGAAAAGCATAATTATGTTAAAAGATTTTACAATTTCAAATCTTCTGGATCTGAATGAAACAATTGCTGCAGAATTATTCGAAGGAAAAACATACCCGTGGGAAGTGCTTCCGGAGATCGGAGAATTTATCATGAAGCTTGGTCCGACACTCAGCCCGTTTGAGTATGAGTGCCGTGAAGGCAATATCTGGATCGCAAGATCAGCAACCGTTGCACCGACTGCTTATATTCATGGACCGGCGATCATTGGAAAAGACGCAGAAGTACGTCACTGTGCATTTATCCGTGGCAATGCAATCGTAGGAGAGGGCGCCGTTGTAGGAAATTCCACAGAACTTAAAAATGCCGTACTCTTTAATAAGGTACAGGTTCCGCATTACAATTATGTCGGTGATGCTGTCCTTGGCTATAAATCTCATATGGGTGCAGGCTCTATCTGCTCAAATGTGAAGTCCGACAAGAAACTGGTTGTTGTCAAAGACGGAGAAGAAAAAATCGAGACAGGTCTTAAGAAATTCGGGGCAATGCTGGGTGACCATGTAGAAGTCGGCTGTGGTTCTGTACTGAATCCGGGAACTGTGATCGGCAGAAACAGCAATATTTATCCGCTTTCACCGGTAAGAGGCTGCATTCCGGCAGACAGTATCTACAAAAACGCAGCCGAGATCGTTAAGAAAAATTAAACAGATTGAATCTGCTTTAAGAAAGAAAATACAGGTTCCTTATAATCACGAGAATCGTGATATGTAAAGGATAAAATAAATAGAAGAAATATTTCGCGGCTTTTCCATGGATAAAGCCGCGTTTTCCATTATACATGTTAATAGAAATAAACGCGAAACAGGCCTTCCATTCATAGCTGAGCCAGCAGCTTCCGACGATTGCCTGAGAGACCTTTTCGTTTCGGAGAAGATACATCAGGACAAGAAAGATAAAACCCCTCCAGCCGTAATCTGCATGGAGTACGATAGAGATGCCAAGCAGTGCCAGAAGAGAGGCAAGCTGCATCCAGGGTGTTTCCCAGAAATATTCCAGCGCGCAGAATGCCAGATATCCGATAAAGAGAGTAAAAAAGACGTTCTGTTTATCGGCATAATGCCAGGTGTTGGCAAACATATAATTCCACGGAATCTCGGAAATCAGTGCAAACAGCAGAAGATTTCTGCCGTATTTCCGGCGGTTATGTGTATGCAGGAAACCTTCTACAATAAGGAAACAAAAGATCGGAAAGGCACAGCGCCCGATATCACGGACAACGCGGTATGCAGAATAGCCTTTGCCATTGATATAAAACAGAGTATTAAGTGCCGGCGGGTAAAGTTTCAGTATGATCGCACCGGTATGGTCGATCAGCATGGCAATACAGGCGATCACTTTGAGCATACTGCCGCTTAAGACCTGAAAACGTGCCGGGAAAATGCTGGGTGGAAGTTTGCTGGACATCGTTAAAGCTCCTTTGACTTTTTTCTTTGATTTTATCATAAAGACGACACAACAGCAATTATGTGTATAATTATGTCAAAACTTCGCATTTTTGGTTTAAGTTTGACTGGACTAACAGCAGGGCTTTGTGAGAGAATACTGTCAGGTTGTTAGTAGTCTATCTTTTTAACAACATTATAAGTAAATCTATACTTGAAAGGAGTTTTAACATGATTTATTCACGCGAAGTAGAAGAAATGTGCCCAGTTGCACAGGGTGTGCATCACGGAGCTGCTCCGATTCCGGAAGAAGCAAAATGGGTTCAGGCTAAGGAAGTAAAGGACATTTCCGGTTTCACACATGGTGTAGGCTGGTGTGCTCCTCAGCAGGGTGCCTGTAAGCTGTCCCTGAACGTAAAAGAAGGTATCATCCAGGAAGCACTGGTTGAGACAATCGGATGTTCAGGTATGACTCATTCCGCAGCAATGGCTTCTGAGATTCTTCCGGGACTTACTGTTATGGAAGCTCTGAATACAGACCTTGTTTGTGATGCTATCAATACCGCCATGAGAGAACTGTTCCTTCAGATTGTTTATGGACGTTCTCAGTCTGCTTTTTCTGAAGACGGACTTGCAGTAGGTGCAGGACTTGAAGACCTTGGTAAAGGACTTCGTTCTCAGGTTGGTACAATGTACGGAACACTCAAAAAAGGTCCTCGTTATCTGGAAATGGCAGAAGGCTATGTTACAGGTATCGCTCTTGACGAAGATAATGAAATTATCGGTTATCAGTTCGTAAGCCTTGGCAAAATGACTGATTTCATCAAAAAAGGTGACGATCCGAACACTGCATGGGAAAAAGCAAAAGGTCAGTATGGCCGTGTTGCAGATGCTGTTAAGATCATCGACCCACGTAAAGAATAATTATACCGATTATAATTTCAGGAGGATAAGTAAATGGCTTTATTTGAATCATATGAGAGACGAATTGACAAAATCAATTCAGTTTTAAACAGCTATGGAATCGCTTCTATCGAAGAAGCAGAGAAAATCACTAAAGATGCAGGCCTTGATGTATACAATCAGATCAAAGGCATTCAGCCGATCTGTTTCGAGAACGCTTGCTGGGCATACATCGTAGGTGCAGCTATCGCAATCAAAAAAGACTGCAGAAGAGCAGCAGACGCTGCAGCAGCTATCGGTGAAGGTCTTCAGGCATTCTGTATTCCTGGATCCGTTGCTGATACACGTAAAGTAGGACTTGGACATGGTAACCTTGGTAAAATGCTTCTTGAAGAAGAGACAGACTGCTTCTGCTTCCTTGCAGGACATGAGTCTTTCGCAGCTGCTGAGGGTGCTATCGGTATCGCAGAAAAAGCAAACAAAGTTCGTAAAAAACCTCTTCGTGTTATCCTGAACGGTCTTGGAAAAGACGCTGCACAGATCATCTCCCGTATCAACGGCTTTACATATGTAGAGACAGAGTATGATCCATACAAGAACGAAGTTAAAGAAGTATTCCGTAAATCCTACTCAGAAGGACTTCGTGCAAAAGTTAACTGCTACGGCGCAAACAGCGTTCCGGAAGGTGTTGCTATCATGTGGAAAGAAGGCGTTGACGTTTCTATCACAGGTAACTCCACAAACCCGACACGTTTCCAGCATCCGGTTGCAGGTACATACAAGAAAGAATGTAACGAAAAAGGCAAGAAATACTTCTCTGTTGCATCCGGCGGTGGTACAGGACGTACACTTCACCCGGACAACATGGCAGCAGGTCCTGCTTCCTATGGTATGACCGATACTCTTGGACGTATGCATTCTGACGCTCAGTTCGCAGGATCTTCTTCCGTACCGGCTCATGTAGAGATGATGGGTCTTATCGGCGCAGGTAACAACCCGATGGTTGGTATGACTGTTGCTGTTGCAGTAGCCGTACAGGAAGCTGCAGACGCTGGCAAGTTCTAATTTAATTCTTGAATAAGTATTAAAAACAGAGTATAATCATTTGAAAACGAGAAAAGGCGCCTGCCTCTCATCTCTATACGAGGGAGGCAGGTGCCTTTTTACATTGCATATCGAGGAGGCGCCGGTGGCGCGTCCGCTGATTATAATGAACTAAGGAGCCAGGAAAGTATGATTTCTATTATCGTTCCCTGTTATAATGAACAGGAGGCACTGCCTTTTTTTCACGAGGAAGTATCTCGTGTTCTGAAGGAGATTGGCGAAGATTACGAGTTATTATTTGTCAATGACGGATCAAAAGATGACACACTGAAAGAATTAAAAGCGCTTTCAACAAAGGATCCGCATGTGATCTATCTGTCGTTTTCACGTAATTTTGGAAAAGAAGCTGCGATGTATGCGGGTTTCTGCAATGCAAAAGGTGATTACATTGCAGTCATGGATGCAGATCTTCAGGATCCGCCGGCATTGTTACCGGAAATGCTTAAAATGCTTGAGACAGACGAATATGACAGTGTGGCAACGAGAAGAGTAAGCCGCGAGGGAGAACCGCCGATCAGAAGCTGGTTCGCAAGAAGATTTTACGACATTATGAACAGGATATCTGAATCAGATATTGTGGATGGCGCCAGAGATTTCAGGCTCATGAAAAAGAGTATGGTCGATGCGATCGTTGCCATGGGAGAATACAATCGATTTTCAAAAGGGCTGTTTGGATGGGTCGGATTTCGAACTTACTGGATGCCATACGAAAATGTTGAGAGAGTAGCAGGGGAAACAAAATGGAATTTCTGGAAATTGTTTAAATATGCAATTGATGGAATTATTAATTTTTCTCATGTTCCTTTAAGTATAGCGTCTTGGTTTGGAACGACAATGACCTTCTTTTCATTTCTGGCACTTGCAGTCATCATTATCCGCCGGTTGATATTCGGAGATCCGGTTGCAGGCTGGGCTTCTATTGTCTGTGTAGTTATCTTTATTGGCGGAATCCAGCTCTTGTGTCTTGGAATTATGGGACAGTACATATCAAAGACATATCTGGAGACAAAACACAGACCACATTTTATCATAGCAGAGACAAATGATGAGTCGATAATTAGACTGAAATAAAAGATATATCAGAGAAATATGGCAGTGGCACTATTACTGAAGTGTCACTGCCATAATATTTTGGAAATATTTATATATGTCGACGTATTACACGGGCACAGTGCATTGCTTTGTGCTTGAGTCTGGCAACAGGGGTACCCGGTTCAAAGTTGAGGGACTGCGAAGCCAGAGTAACATAAAATACGTGTTTACCTGATTTAAAACGGGAGTTCTCCGGGGTAACCGGAAACTCGTTCCCTCTTCGAAAACTGTGAAATTTAATTGTGTTTGAACCGGAGATCATGCAAAATTCAACCTTTGTAGATGATTTTAGCATATCATACGGTATGACGGCAGTAAAATACAGAGTGAGTGATAACTGCTGGCCGTTAAAAAGCGCACCTTCATCACGATTTTCATAGAAAGAACAGTCAATGATCTGTGTCTGGGAGCCGGAAATGAGTCGCAGAAACATCTTTGAAGGATATGGAAAACGTGTGTAAATTTTTACATGTGCCTGTAAAGTAAGGGCATTTTCCTGGAAATCAAGTGTCTCAAGAAAAATCGGATAGGAAGCACTGGAACATGAATTAAAATCAGAATAATGAAAATACTGATTCTCGGCATCAGCATCATAAACAAGTGTACCGGAATCTGGCGCCTTTTTTATACTCAATAAGTAATCACATAATTCCGGAGAAAGATTGTGCTGCTCTATAACGATATGATCGTCGATTCGCTGTAACGCACGAAATAACATACTCAGAAAAGATTCTTTTTCATGTGCAGTCATCACATCATCCGGAAATTTTTTCATCCGGAAACGTGCCAGGAGATCATACATGATTGTATACTGAACAAAGTCCGGAACATATCCCAGTCGACGCTCAGATTCATCCAGCGCCCAGAACGTGTAATATTTAAGACTGTTAATATACCATTCTTTACGGTGCTTGGAAACATTTAATGCGGAATCCAGAGCGCTTCGAGTACGATACATATATCTGCCTGCCGGGACAACTCCATATTTGGGATTGTTCAATAACAGAGACATGATAGCTTTTGCATCTTCTGCATAGCGGAGAGAAGTATCAAATGTATTTTCATTTAACAATGCACGGCGGATAAATGAAGAGGAAATATGCATCTGTACATAAGAATATTGCTTTGTTAAATCGATAATCTGAGGGGATTCTGTATCATACTTATAATTGAGCTTATGTCCGGTATCACGTTTTTCAAAATAGTAGATTGGTACAGAAACAAGGTCAATCTGATTTTCTGATTGGATGAAAAAATCGTAGACAGCAGAAAGGGTTTCAGGTGTCAGTTTGTCATCGGCATCCATGAAACTTACAAAACGACCAGAGGCATGCCGGATTCCTTCATTTCGTGCTGATGATGCACCGCCGTTTTCTTTGTGGATTACTTTAATATTGTCTGGAAATTTTTGCTGATATTCATCACAGATTGCACCGGATCTATCTGTAGAACCATCGTCTACGAGAATTATTTCTACGGATTCTTCAAAGCCGATATCCTGAGTCAGGATGCTCTCGATGGCTTCAGCAAGATATGGTTCAACATTATAAACAGCTGTTACAACAGAAAATTTAAAACGGTAGTCAGAAACTGTCTGATTCATAGCAACACTCCTTTGCTGATATTGTATTTATCATATCATAAAAATAGTTTGACAGAAAGCATAGATTGATCTGTTTACGAAAAACGGAGCGTATGCTATACTGAGACCAAAATGATTTGATTGAGGGTACTAGGATGGAAACATATATTAACAATAATAAAAAACCAGAGATAACAGTCATTATTCCCTCCTATAATGTGAAGGAATATATTGAAGAATGTCTGGAAAGTCTGAAAAACCAGACATTTACAGATTTTGAAGTGCTTTGTGTGGATGATGGTTCGAATGATGGAACTGCCGATATCATTAAAGAATATGCAGTATCTGATCCACGGTTTCAATATGTAAGCATGGATCATTGTGGAAAAGCCGGATTGATGAGAAATGAAGGAATCAAAAGAGCAAAGGGAGAATACCTGCTGTTTCTGGACAGTGATGATTTCTTTGAACCGGAACTTCTGGAACACAGCCTGAATAAAATTAAAATAGATCAGGCAGATGTCTGCATGTATGATGCAAGACTCTATTTTGGAGATACCGGTAAGTACAGAAAAAGTAATGTTATGCAGAAGAAAGAATATCTTCCGCAGACGATGCCGGTAGAGGGAAAAACATTTCCGTACGTTTTCAATATTGGTACGGGCTGTCCATGGACAAGTTTGTTCAAAAAGAGCCTGATTGATGAAAATAAACTTGAATTTATGGCACTTTCACGTTCAAATGATATTTACTTTGTAAATATGGCGCTTGTCCTTGCAAAAAGAATCACGATGCTTCCGGAGGTTCTTGTCAATTACCGCCAGAGAAGCACCAGTCTCCAGGCAAATAATACAAAAACCCCATGGGACTGGTATGAGGCATTAAAAGCAATCCGTGATAAACTGAAAGAACTGGATTTGTATGATACTGTAGAGACAAGTTTTAAAAATCTTGCTTTTGGAGTAAGCATTTATAATCTTTGTTCGCTTAAAGTCGGAGAGGCATTTTGTGAAATCTATGAAAGGTTAAACAGTGAAATATTTGCAGAATTTGAACTGGATGATTTCACGGAGGAAGAATGTTATTCTTATAATGGTGCAAAATATCAGATCTATATGCAGATGAAAGAATGCAGTGCTGTCGAATATCTTTTCAGACAGGCTCAGGAAATGAAAGAATGGCAATCCAGGGCAAAGAAAGCAGAAAAAGAGCTTCAGAAACTGAAATCCAGCACAACATTAAAAGCAGGAAAGGCATTATTGTATATTCCTAAGAAGCTGAAACATTTGAACGGTAAAAAATAGAAATTCAGAATTACGTGTGAGTTTATGTGGATGCTATAATAAATTACAAAACGTGTTCATAAATTTACACTACAGCAGATACGAGGAATAAATTATGGGGAAGAAATTTAAGGTAAGCAGGAAAACAAAGAAGATCATACTGGGTGGATGCATCGGTGCGATGGTGATCCTGATCGCAGGACTTTTTATTTACCTGTATATTGCAGATACGAATACACTTGGAAGAAAGATTTCCATCTATGGTCTTGATGTTTCCACACTCACTGTTGATAAAGCTGAGCAGAAGATTCTGAAAGATTTCCGTGAACGAAAAGTTGCTTTTCAGGAGGATGGTGCAACTGTATATGAAACGACGCTGGAAAATCTTGGTTATGATCTGAATGAAGCTGCATTGAAGACACAGCTTACCGAACTTCAGAAGACACGAGAAGCCAATCGCAAACTGTTTGCGACACAGGTAGATCAGAAGATTCCTTATGAAATCCAGAAGAATGAAGATCAGGAAAAGGCATCACTTCAGGAATCAAATTTCGGCGATAAAGAAAGAACTGCATCCGTAGATGCTGCGATTCAGTACAATGAGGATCAGAAGAAGTTTACACTGATCAGTGATGTACAGGGAAATCAGATTGATGAGTCTCGTTTGCTGGCATATGTTGACCAGTCACTGGAGTCTCTTTTCCCGTCACAGCTTCTCGGGGGCGAAATCAAGCTTGCTATGGGGAATGATGTATATCAGCAGCCGTCTGTGAAAGTTTCAGATGATATGCAGACCAAGCTTTCTCAATTAAATGAGGAACTGAATAAATACCGCAGTTCCAAAGTTACCTATACACTTGGAAGTGAGACAGAGGTGGTTGATATGTCAACGATCGAGTCATGGCTTCAGATATCTTCTGACAGTATCAGCGTAGATCAGGATGCAATAAAGACATACGTACAAGATCTTGCAACAAAATACAATACAATCTATGTACCCCGTACATTCCATACTTCATATGGAAATGATGTGACAGTATCAGATAATGAATATGGATTTCAGATCGATCAGGACGGAGAAATACAGCAGCTTCTGAAAGATATTGCCAGCGGCAGTGAGGTTAGCCGTGATCCGGTTTACAGCATAAGCGCCATGCAGCGAAATGGCAGTGATGATCTTGCCGGAAGTTACATAGAAGTAAGCCTTGATAATCAGCATCTCTGGCTTTATAAGGATGGTGTACTGGTGACAGAGACAGATATTGTAAGCGGTGCACCGAAAGCCGGTCGTGAGACTTACCGTGGGGCATGGCCGATTGCATATAAGGCAAGCCCGTACAATCTTTCGAGTTCGGAATATGGTTATAATGTAACCGTAAAATACTGGATGCCGTTTGTATATGGTCAGGGACTTCACGACGCATCCTGGCAGTCGTCTTTTGGCGGAAACAGATACAAATCCGGCGCAGGAAGCCATGGCTGCATCAATCTTCCTACGGATCAGGCAGCTTTGATCTACAATACGATAGACGGAGGATATCCGATCATTATTTATTAATTTTGGCAGTCAGGAATCATCAAATCTGATGATATTGGTTAGTTTGGGAGACTTATGGAAAAATTATATGTGATCATTCCTGCCTACAATGAGGGAATGAATATTGAACAATGTATAGACGACTGGTATCCGATCGTTGAGCGACACAATGGAAATGGTGAGTCAAGACTTGTGATCATCAACGATGGAAGCAAAGACAACACTTACGAGATCATGCAGAAACTGGCGAAAGATAAGCCGCTGTTTACACCATTGACAAAAGCAAATGGCGGACATGGGGATACGGTACTGTATGGTTATCGATATGCAATCAGACATGATGCAGATTATATTTTTCAGACAGATTCCGACGGACAAACAGATCCGGCAGAGTTTGAAGAGTTCTGGGAAGCAAGGGAAAAGTATGATGCAGTGATCGGAAACCGTATTGAACGTGGAGATGGGAAAGACCGCAAATTTGTAGAGAATATTGTCTGTCTGCTTCTTCGGATGATTTTCGGTGTAAAAATTGATGATGCGAACGCGCCGTTCCGCCTGATGAAAGCATCTCTGGTTGAGAAATATATAAACAAACTTCCGGAAGATTTCAATATTCCGAATATCATGTTTACGACCTATTTTGTATATCACCACGAAAAGGCTAAGTTTATTCCGATTACATTTAAACCGAGACAGGGTGGTGTTAACTCTATTAATATTAAGAAAATCGTGAAGATCGGCTGGAAAGCCGTAGGTGATTTCCACAAACTTCGCAGAGAGATCAATGATGTATAAAATACCTGAAAATTTTATATTTGCAATGAAAGCTGAGTCTTTTATAGATTCAGCTTTTTTGTCATACTGTCGTATAAGGCTTTCCTTTCATTGACAAGTTTTTGGCAAAATAATATAATAATTAAGTATGTAATAAGGAGGATTTTATGGAGCACAAAACAGGACTGGAAGATTTTTATGTAATCAAAAATAATAAAAAACTCCGAATGGGTTATACGACCGGTTCCTGTGCTGCGGGAGCCGCAAAAGGAGCTGCGGAAATGGTTCTTAGTGGCAGTATCATCCGTGAAATTTCTCTTATGACACCAAAGGGAATTCTTCTTCATCTGGAATTGCATGACATTACTATGGAAGCCAATTCGGTGACATGTGCTGTCCGCAAACAGGCTGGGGATGATCCGGACACAACAGACGGAGTACTGGTATATGCAAAGGTCGAAAGGATTTCAGGAAAAAGAGACTGGATTGTCGACGGTGGTATCGGTGTTGGCAGAGTGACTAAACCGGGACTTTCACAAAAAGTCGGTGAGGCGGCGATCAATCCGGTTCCCCGTTCCATGATATGCAGGGCACTGGAGGAAGCGGCAGACAAATACCAGTATGAAGGCAATCTGAAAGTTACGATTTCTGTGCCGGATGGAGAGAAGATTGCATCGAAGACATTTAATCCGCGACTTGGAATCAAGGGTGGCATTTCTATTCTCGGAACATCCGGAATCGTAGAACCGATGAGTGAAAAGGCACTGGTTGACAGTATCCGGGTAGAGATGACACAGCATCTTGCGCAGGGAGAGAAGTATTTACTGGTCACACCCGGAAATTATGGTGCGGATTATCTGAGAGCACATATGGACCTTCCCTTTGAAAAAAATATGAAATGCAGCAATTACGTGGGTGAAACGATTGATATGGCCATCAATATGGGAGCAAAGGGAATTCTCTTTATCTCGCATATCGGCAAATTTGTTAAGGTGGCTGCCGGAATCATGAATACACATTCTCACAATGCGGATGCGAGAATGGAAACACTCTGTGCAGCGGCAATCCGTTGCGGATGTACACTTGAGTGTGCGAGAGAAGTTCTTGATTGTAACACGACAGATGAGGCACTGCAGGTGTTGGACAGTAATCATATTCTGAAAAAAACGATGGAGGAGATCATGCGGCAGATTCAGTTTTATCTTGATCATCATTCCTATCATCAGATATTGCTCGGAGCAGTTGTTTTTTCGAACGAATATGGATATCTGGGACAGACAGCAGATGCCGGTGAACTGATAAATAAGATAAGCAAAGGAGAAAAATAATATGATTCATTTTGTAGGAGCAGGACCGGGATCACCGGATCTTATCACAGTAAGAGGAAAACAGTATCTGGAAGAGGCAGATGTGATTATTTATGCAGGATCTCTTGTAAATCCGCAGCTTTTGGAATACAGCAAAGATGTCTGCACCATTTATAACAGTGCAAAGATGACACTTGAAGAAGTAATTGCAGTTATGGAACGTGCCGAGGCAGAAGGCAAAATGACAGTAAGGCTTCATACCGGAGATCCGTGTATCTATGGCGCAATCAGAGAGCAGATGGATATTCTGGACGAAAAAGGCATTGCCTATGATTACTGTCCGGGTGTCAGTGCATTTTGCGGGGCAGCCAGTGCTCTGAATCTTGAATATACGCTTCCGGATATTTCACAGAGCGTGATCATTACGAGAATGGAAGGCCGTACACCGGTGCCGTCCAAAGAAAGCATTCAGTCTTTTGCGGCACATCAGGCAACAATGGTTGTATTTTTAAGCACCGGTATGCTGGAAGAACTGAGCAGAAGACTGATTGAGGGCGGATACAGGGAAGATACACCGGCGGCGATCGTTTATAAGGCAACCTGGCCGGATGAAAAGAAATTTGTCTGCACAGTAGGCACACTTGCAAAAACAGCAGCAGAAAATAATATCACAAAAACAGCTCTGATGATCATCGGAGATTCCGTGAGTGCGGCACATTATGACCGTTCGAAACTCTATGATCCGGGATTTACGACAGAGTTCAGAGAAGCAACAAAATAAGAATAAAGCCAAAGGAAAAGAAGATGCACATTTCGATCATCTGTTTCAGCCTGACCGGTTATACTACGGCAGAAAAAATACAAAAAAGCCTGCAGCAATGTGGGTATACAGCGGATCTTTTTAAAAAAAGTAAATATCTGGAAGATTCCATTGCAGAGAATACAGCAGTCTGGACAGGACATCATTTCAAGACAGATGACGGACTAATTTTTGTCGGTGCATGTGGAATCGCAGTGCGCAGCATTGCTCCTTATGTTGCAAGTAAGAAATCAGATCCGGCGGTGCTGGTGGTCGATGAATGCGGAAAATTCGTCATCTCACTTTTGTCCGGACATCTTGGAGGTGCAAATGCACTTGCGCTTAAAACAGCAGAAATACTTGGGGCAGAGCCGGTGGTGACAACGGCAACGGATCTCCATGACCGATTTGCGGTGGATGTATTTGCAAAGAATAATCACTGTGCGATCTTTAATATGAAAGCCGCGAAAGAAGTATCTGCGGCAATACTGGCAGGTGAATCTGTCGGGTTTTACAGTGAATTTCCATGGGCAGGGTCACTTCCGAGAGGACTGAAAGTATGCACTCCGGAAGATTCAGGTAAACCAGAGGCAGGGATTGCCGTGACAGTGCATCGTGCATGTCTGCCTTTTACATCTACAGTGCAGATCGTGCCAAAGGCTGTTGTTCTTGGTCTTGGATGTAAAAAAGATAAAGAAGCAGAGATCATCCGGCAGGAAGCGGAAGCCTGTCTGGAGTCAGAAAGTATTTATCAGGAAGCAGTCAGTCAGATCGCAAGTATTTCCCTGAAAAAAGAGGAGCAGGGGATTCTTGCACTGGCGGCAGACTGGAACATTCCTTTTTGTACATTTGGCGAGGCAGAGCTGCAGAATGCAAAAGGGACATTTGAAGAATCAGAATTTGTAAAAAAGATCACAGGTGTAGGAAATGTCTGTGAGAGAAGTGCGGTCCTGGGCGCGGAGCAGGGCAGACTGATAAAAAAGAAAACAGGGCGTAACGGCGTGACTACGGCGCTGGCGCTCCGGGACTGGGAGGTACATTTTGAATAAAATATATGTTGTAGGAATCGGACCGGGAGGCTGTGACCAGATGACCGGAATTGCCATGCAGGCATTAAAAAACAGTGATACCATCATCGGTTATACGGTTTATGTAGACCTTGTAAAAGATACATTTCCGGATAAAGAATTTCTGACGACTCCGATGAAAAAAGAAGTAGACCGTTGTGTACTTGCTTTTGAGGAGGCAATGAAAGGCAAAAGTGTTTCCATGATCTGCAGCGGAGATGCAGGTGTATATGGAATGGCAGGCCTGATGTATGAAGTCGGTACGAAATATCCGGAAGTAGAGCTTGAAATTGTACCGGGTGTGACGGCAGCTCTCGGTGGTGCGGCTGTTCTCGGAGCACCGTTGATTCATGATTTCTGTCTGATCAGTTTAAGTGACCTTCTCACTCCATGGGAAAAGATCGAAGCAAGACTGCTTGGAGCATCACAGGCGGATTTCGTGATCTGTCTCTATAATCCATCCAGCAAAAAAAGACATGACTATCTTCAGAAGGCATGTGATCTGATGATGCAGTACAAGTCCCTGGAAACCGTCTGCGGAACTGTCTGCAACATCGGACGTGAAGGGGAAGAATATCATGTTATGACACTGAAAGAACTGCGTGATACAAAAGTTGATATGTTTACAACCGTATTTATCGGTAATTCTCAGACAAAAGAAATTAACGGTAAGATGGTGACACCGAGAGGATATCGCGATGTATAAGGCAATTGTTTTTGCCGGTACAACGGAAGGATATGAAATCTGCCGTTTTCTTTCTGCAAATAAAATTTCTGTCCTTGCATGTGTGGCAACAGAATACGGTTCTCATTCACTAGAGGCAGGAGATTATCTTAAAATACAGGCAAAGCGTCTGGATGAACAGGAGATGACAGAACTTTTTCATAAAGAACTGCCGGAGTTTATTCTGGATGCGACACACCCCTATGCAACGGAAGTAACAAAAAATATCAAAAGTGCGGCACTTGCATCCGGCATTTCGTATATACGTGTCTTAAGAGCCGAAAGTCAGTCGCAGAATGCTGTTTATGTAGAAACAGCAGAACAGGCGGTAGAATACCTTCGAGACAGAGAGGGAAGAATTTTTCTTACGACCGGAAGTAAAGAACTGGCAGCTTTTACGACGTTACCGGATTATCGGGAAAGAATCTATGCGCGTGTACTTTCACTTCCGTCTGTGGTTGAAGCCTGTCAGAAACTTGGCTTTGAGGGAAAACATCTGATTGCCATGCAGGGACCGTTTTCGAAGGAAATGAATGAAGCAACGCTCAGGCAGTATGAATGTCAGTATCTTGTTACGAAAGATTCCGGTAAAGCCGGCGGTTTTCAGGAAAAAATCGATGCTGCGTTTGCGTGCGGTGTAATTCCGGTGATTATAGGAAGACCGGTGCAGGAGGAAGGTATTTCTCTTACCGAGTGTAAAAGAATGCTTGCAAAATATTTTTCCTGTGAAGGAAATCAGCATATTACACTTCTTGGAATTGGTATGGGCAGTGAGGATACGCTTACCATACAGGGAAAAAGAGCTGTAGAAAAGGCGGATCTCATCATTGGTGCCAGACGGATTGCAGATGCAGTGGCACTTCCGGGGCAGGAAGTTTTTTATGAATACAGAAGCAGGGAAATCGTAGATTATATTCAAAATCATCCGGAGTATAGCAATATAGTGGTTGCACTTTCCGGGGATGTTGGTTTTTACAGTGGCGCCAGAAAACTTGTGGAATTATTTGGCGAGGTTTCCATACAGCCGGAGATTATCTGCGGGATTTCATCTGTTGTATATTTTATGTCAAAAATCGGCCTATCCTGGGACGATGCGAAGATCGTCAGTGCACACGGAAAAAACTGCAATCTTATTTCACTGATCCGTTCCTGTGAGAAAACTTTTGCGATTCTCGGAACAGCAGATGGTGTGGCAGAACTGTCCAAAAAACTTACCACATATGGCATGAGTGATGTCATACTTTATGTAGGGGAAAATATGTCATACCCGAATGAAAAAATCTTTGAAAAACCGGCACATGAACTGGTGAATTACAAGGCAGATCCGCTCAGCGTCATCTGTGCATACAATCCGCAAGCAGAACCGCTTCCGGCGACACATGGAATGCCGGATGAGGTGTTTCTGCGAGGTAAGGCACCTATGACAAAGAGTGAAGTGCGAAGTGTATCACTGACGAAACTGAAATTAGATGAAAATTCTGTATGTTACGATATCGGTGCCGGTACGGGTTCTGTATCGGTAGAAATGGCGCTGAGGGCTTCACAGGGACAGGTTTATGCAATCGAAAAGAAAGAAGATGCACTTAATCTTCTGAAAGCAAATAAAGAGAAATTTGCACTGGATCATATGCAGATCATAGCGGGAACCGCACCGAAGGCTATGGAAGACCTTCCGGCACCGACGCATGCATTTATCGGAGGCTCCTCAGGAAATCTTGATAAGATCATAGATCTGTTACTTGCAAAAAATCCACAAGTGCGGATCGTAATTAACTGTATTACACTGGAAACGGTTTCAGAAACGATTTCCTGTATACGAAGACTTGAGGAATCTGGTGCAGATAAGGAATGGGAATCAGAAGTGGTTCAGCTTGCTGTATCAAGAGCCAAAAATATCGGCAGATATCATATGATGATGGGAGAAAATCCAATCTATATTATTACTGTACAGGCACACAAAAAGGAGATGACCTTATGAGAATTCCCAGAATCCTTCTGGCAGCAGGAGCGAGCGGAAGCGGAAAAACGCTGATCACCTGCGGGCTTTTGCAGGCACTGGTAAACAGAAATCTTACTGTGGCATCTTTTAAATGTGGTCCGGATTATATCGATCCGATGTTTCACAGCCGTGTGATCGGTGCAAAATCTGCAAATCTGGATACATTTTTTACATCTCCGGAAGTTACGCGGTATCTTCTTTCGGAAAATGCCGCAAATTGTGAGATAGCGGTGATGGAAGGTGTCATGGGATATTATGATGGAGTTGCAGGAACGACAACACAGGCAAGCGCCTATGACCTTGCTTCTGTTACCGATACGCCGGTTATTCTGATCGTAAACAGCAAGGGAATGAGTGTGTCACTTGCAGCTTATATCAAAGGCTTTGCCGAATACCGAAAGGACAGTCACATTAAAGGTGTGATCCTGAATCAGATGTCTCCGATGCTTTATCCGAGAATGAAAGAGCTTCTGGAAAAAGAGACCGGGCTTTCGGTTCTGGGCTATGTGCCAAAAGTTGAAGACTGTGTGATCGAGAGCAGACATCTTGGTCTGGTACTTCCGGACGAGATTCCTCAGCTTCGCGAAAGATTACAGAAACTTGCAAAAATACTGGAAGATACACTGGAGATTGATGAAATACTAAAGCTTGCCGCTGATGCATCGGAAGTTCAGGCGGCAGAGCCGCGAATTTCTTTTCATCTGGAAAAAACGGTACGAATCGGTGTTGCTGAGGATGAGGCATTTTGTTTTTATTATAAAGATAATTTTCGGCTCCTTAAAAGTATGGGAGCAGAGTTGGTAACTTTTTCACCAATGCGTGATGAGCATCTTCCGGAGAACCTTAAAGGGCTGATTTTGGGCGGTGGTTATCCGGAACTTAATGCCAGAGAATTAGAAGCGAATGTGAGCATGCGGGAGGATATACACCGTGCATTGAATGATGGAATGCCGTGCCTGGCAGAATGCGGTGGCTTTATGTATCTTCATGATGAGATGGAGGCCATGGATGGAAACAGCTATCATATGGCGGGCGTGATTTCCGGCAGAGCTTATCGTACGCAGAGACTGAATCGTTTTGGTTACGTGACTCTGACACAGAAGAAAGAAGTTTTGGGAATGAATGACATGGGTGGAATACCTGCACATGAATTTCATTATTTCGATTCTGAAAACTGCGGGGACGATTTTGATGCAAAAAAACCGGCGAGCCACAGGAAATGGAATTGCATTCATGGCACAGATACCATGATGGCGGGGTTTCCGCACCTGTATTTTTATGGCAATCCGAAGGTGCCGGAGGCTTTTCTTCGTAAGTGCAGCCAGTACGGCCGTCAGGATGCCAGATAAAGAACAAACGTAACTGAGAAGGTACTGAACAGTTATGAATAAATGAAAAAGAGCAGAGATGTTTTGTATATAAACATCGGGAAGGGAGAAACACTTGATATACCACACCATAGCGCTGGCAGCAGGATTTATACTTGATCTGATATTCGGAGACCCGAGATGGCTGTACCACCCGGTCTGCCTGATCGGCAATCTGATCTCTTTCCTTGAAAAAAGAATTCGAAAGATTTTACCGAAAACAAGCTCCGGGGAACTGACCGGCGGACTGATCGAAGTTCTGATCGTCTGTATTCTTTCACTCGGAATTCCGGCAGTGATTCTTTATACATTGTATCCGAGGCTTCCATGGCTTGCATTGCTTCTGGAAAGTTTCTGGTGTTACCAGCTTCTGGCAACCAGATCCTTAAAAGACGAAAGTATGAGGGTTTATGACCGTTTGAAATACGGAACGCTGGAAGAAGCACGTAAGGCGGTATCCATGATCGTAGGCCGTGATACAGCGGCACTTACGGAAGAAGGAGTGACGAAAGCGGCGGTTGAGACCGTGGCGGAAAATGCTTCGGATGGTGTCATCGCACCGATGCTTTATATGGCAATCGGCGGTGCGCCTCTGATGTTTCTTTATAAAGGAATCAACACCATGGATTCCATGCTTGGATACAAAAACGACCGTTATCTTTATTTCGGACGATGCGCGGCAAAACTTGACGACGCGGCGAATTATCTGCCATCCAGAATATCAGGCGGATTGATGGTTCTGGCTGCATATTTTAGCGGCTTTGATGGCTGGAATGCCTGGAAAATTTTTCGGCGGGACAGCCGTAATCATGCAAGTCCGAATTCTGCACAGACAGAATCTGTAATGGCGGGTGCTTTGGATGTCCAGCTTGCAGGTAATGCATATTATTTTGGAAAATTATATGAAAAACCAACGATTGGTGATCCGATCAGACTGATCGAACAGGAGGATATTCGTCGTGCAAACCGGCTTTTGTATGCGACAGCAATTACCGGAGTCGTTTTGTTCCTGCTCATCAGAATCGTACTTATTTTGTGCTGGAGCTGAATACAGAGTCTGATTTGTAACTATTTAGAAGATAGTATCCCGCGAGGCGTTTTGGCATGTTTTTTGCCAAAATCCCGAGACATATAAGGCAAAATGCCATCACCGAAGGTGATTTGGAATGCATTTTGACTCGTAACTGTGAGGGTACTGAACAGTTACTCTGATTTTTATATTTTGATGCCGAGACAGGCAGGAGGAAACTGAAATGACGAAGCACGTACATGGAGGCAATATATATACTTACAGAAACTGCCTTGACTTTTCGGCGAACTGTAATCCGCTGGGAACTCCGGAAAGTGTCAAACAGGCAATACGTGACAGTCTGGAGCAGATAAAAGATTATCCACAGGTGGGATATCAGCCGCTCAAAGAGGCAATTGCAGCATATGAGGCGGTAGAACCGGAGCATATCATTTGTGGAAATGGTGCGGCGGAGATCGTATTTTCTCTGTGTCATGCACTGAAACCGAGGAAAGCGCTGCTGCCGGGACCGACATTTGCAGAGTATGAGCAGGCACTTGCGAGTGTGGACTGTGAAGTCGAACATGTTCTTTTAAAAGAGGAAAATGGTTTTGCACTGCAGGAAGATTTTGTGAACTGGCTGCACAAAGATCTGGATATGGTTTTTCTGTGTAATCCGAATAATCCTACCGGAATTTCCATAGACAGGGATCTTTTGTTCCGAATTTTGCGTGTATGCAGGGAGATGGAGATTTTTCTTGTTGTAGATGAATGTTTTCTTGATTTTGTGAAAGAACCGGATAAACATTCACTGAAAGCTCAGTTATCAAGATATCACAATCTCTTTCTTCTGAAAGCGTTTACAAAACGATATGCAATGGCTGGTGTCCGTCTTGGTTACGGAATCTCGGAAAATGCAGAATTACTTGAAAAAATGACGATGGCCACACAGCCATGGAATATTTCCGTGATGGCACAGGCAGCAGGAATTGCGGCACTGAAAGAAAATGAGTATGTCGAAAACGGACGGCAGATGGTCTTTGAGGAAGCAAAGTACCTCAGGGAAAAATTACAGGAATTTGGAATGGAAGTTTTTCCGTCTGAGGCGAATTATATTTTCTTTAAAGGACCGGAGAATTTGTTCGAAAAATGTGTGAAGCATGGTGTACTGATCCGTGACTGCAGCAATTATTTCGGATTGAAAAAAGGATATTACCGGGTTGCTGTCCGTACACATGAAGAAAATGAAAAGCTTATCCAGTCCATGCAGGAGGAAGCATAAATGGCAAAAACGATTATGATACAGGGTACGATGTCCAATGCAGGAAAAAGTCTTCTTGCGGCAGGACTGTGCAGGATTTTTCATCAGGACGGGTATCGGGTAGCTCCGTTTAAATCCCAGAATATGGCATTGAATTCGTTTATCACGAGCGAAGGTCTTGAGATGGGAAGGGCGCAGGTCATGCAGGCTGAGGCGGCAGGGACAGAACCATCGGTTCTTATGAACCCGATTCTTTTGAAACCGACCAATGATGTTGGCTCTCAGGTAATTGTCAACGGGGAAGTCCTCGGAACAATGAGTGCCCGGGATTATTTCAAATATAAGAAAAAACTGGTGCCGGATATTATGAAGGCATTCAACAAACTGGCAGAAGAAAATGACATCATCGTCATTGAAGGAGCTGGAAGTCCGGCTGAAATCAATCTGAAAAATGAAGATATCGTCAATATGGGAATGGCAAAGATGGCAAAAGCGCCTGTACTTCTTGCAGGAGATATCGACCGTGGCGGTGTTTTTGCACAGCTGTACGGTACGGTGGAGCTTCTTGAAGAAGATGAGAGAAAGATGATCAAAGGTCTGATCATCAATAAATTCCGCGGTGATAAGACTATTCTGGATCCGGGAGTTGCTATGCTCGAAGAGAAATGTGGCATTCCGGTTGTTGGTGTTGCACCGTATATGAACATTCAGGTGGAAGATGAGGACAGCCTTACCGAACGTTTTGAGCGTCCGCAGGAAGTTGGACAGATTGATATGGCTGTTATCCGTGTACCACGTATTTCAAACTTTACAGATTTTAATCCGCTGGAAAGTATTCCGGGAGTATCACTTCGGTATGTGCAGCATCCATCAGATCTGATGCATCCGGATGTGATCTTTTTACCGGGAACCAAAAATACCATGGAGGATCTGAAGTGGCTTCGCGAAAGTGGCATGGAGACTTTGATCCTGAAAGCAGCAGCATGCGGTACGCTGATTTTTGGAATCTGCGGCGGCTATCAGATGCTTGGTGAAACGTTAAGTGATCCGTATGGTGTCGAGGCCGGTGGAAGTATGCGCGGAATGGGACTTCTTCCTATGGATACGGTTTTTGCAGAAAAGAAAACAAGGACACAGGTAAACGGAAGATTTCTGGAGATGGATCAGGAATTCGAGACACTTTCCAATGTGGAATTTACCGGTTATGAGATCCACATGGGAGAGAGCAGACGAAAAGACGGTGCGACTGCAAGTACCTTTACCTGTGACAGTGTAACTGGAACAGAAAAAACAGAGGGTACCTTCCGAAAGAATGTATGTGGTACCTACGTGCATGGTATTTTTGATAAAGAAGATGTGGCAATGGGGCTTGTGCGTGCAGTCGGAGAAAAAAAAGGCATTGATGTCTCTGATATGGCGGGCGTAGATTTTGCGGCATTTAAAGAAACACAGTATAATATTCTTGCTTCGGAGCTTCGAAAACATCTGGATATGACACGGATCTATGAAATTCTGGAAGAGGGAATCGAGACAGAAGGAGAGGCACAGGAATGAAAGTAGAACTTGAAAATGTAAAACCGATGGAGATCGAAAAGAGAAGCTTTGAGATCATTACGGAGGAACTTGGGGATAAACAGTTGGTGCCGGGAACGGAGCTGATCGTCAAAAGATGTATCCATACAAGTGCAGATTTTGATTATGCAGAAAACCTCTGCTTTTCTGAAGGAGTCGTACAGCGCGCACTTGAGGCGATCAAAGCAGGAGCCTGTATAGTGACAGATACACAAATGGCGAAAGCGGGCATCAATAAACGTGCACTTGCCCGTTACGGCGGTGAAGTATACTGCTTTATGTCGGACGAAGATGTCGCAAAAATTGCAAAAGAGAACGGAACGACCCGTGCGACGGCAAGTATGGATAAGGCTGCTTCTCTGGATAAAAAACTGATTTTTGCGATTGGAAATGCACCGACAGCACTGGTGCGTCTCTATGAACTGATCGAGGACGGTAAACTGGCTCCGGAGCTGATCATCGGTGTGCCGGTTGGCTTTGTCAATGTGGTACAGTCAAAAGAGCTGATCATGGAATCCGGTGCACCGTATATTGTTGCAAGAGGACGTAAAGGCGGAAGTAACATTGCAGCATGTATCTGCAATGCACTGCTGTATATGATTGATAACCGTCGAGACTAAATAAGAATACTTTTCAGAAGCCGGCATGCAGGTTCAAATTCATCTGTTGAAATCGAAGAACAGGAAAGCAGAAGTGTGATCGTATCTGCGCTTTCTTCGAGAATCAGCAGTGAGAGCCCGTTCATGCGGGTTTCTTTTTTTAGTTCAAGGCCTGTGCGGGTATATGGAACAGTCAGGGCAAGGCTTGTTCCGGCAGCACCGGTCTGAATTGTACAGCTTTCACCAAACATATTTTGAACTACATTTTTAAGTTCTTTCAGTTTTTGAGCGTATAACTTTTTTAATTTTTTTGTCTGTGAAGTCAGATGTCCGTCACGTATGAACTGACAGAGAGCAATCTGTTCAACTTTAGAGGCGGTCTGGCTGTATCGCTCTGCAACCGCCGCGTATTGTCTGGACAGAGAAGGTGGCAGAACCATAAAACTTAAGCGGATGGACGGGAGCAGAAGTCGGGAGAAAGAACCAATATAAACAACTCCGTGTCCGCCGGCAAGATTAAAGAGTGAAGGTGTCGGCCGCTGGAAATAGACGAATTCATTTTCATAATCGTCTTCAATGATCAGGCTGCCATTTTCGGAAGCATGATGCACAAGTTCCATACGACGGCTGACCGGCATGATCTCTCCCCATTTTGTCATGTGAGCAGGGGAAACATAAATAACATCACAGTCTTTGTTACGGTAACGTACATCAAAACCATAATCTGCAAAGATCGTACTTCCCTGTACAAAAGAAGCGTTCGGAAAAGAAACAGTCTTTTTGTCACGGATAAGAGGGCAGAGAATATTCAAAAGACTCTGCATGCCGGCGCCGATGACAATATCATCGGCAGAGCAGTTTACATTTCTCCGCTGGCGGATATAGTCGGCAAGCACCTGACGCAGATCGGCTTCTCCCTGTGGCTCTCCATAGGAAAGGAGACGTTCGCTCTGGCGAAGGGCGCTTTTCAGATAGCGCTGCCACAGATCAAAGCGAAAACTTTCATGATCGACACCATTGGAGGCAAAGTCATACTTTACCGGTGGAAGATTCGAATGGCGGGATACAGGTGATACCGGATCCTGCGCGGCGATGTCGGTCACATAGTATCCACTCTGCGCGCGTGCAATGATATAGCCGTCAGCAGCAAGTTGGAGATAGGCATTCTCAATCGTGGTACGGCTGAGTTTTAATTCGGCAGCACATTTGCGGAGAGAAGGCATACGACTTCCTGCCGGAAGACGGTGTTCCATAATAAGATTTTTGTAATGATCATATACCTGGAGATACAGACTTTCTTTATTTGAATGAAATGATAAACTCATAAACTGTCCCCTTAAAAATGAATAAAAGTGGTTATTTTTCTAAATACACTTAGGTGCTATTCTAAACCAGAATGTGACGAAATGCAAGATAAGGAGAATTCAGATTGAAAAAAATTGCAGTATTAAATGATCTTTCAGGACTGGGAAAATGTTCTCTTACAGCGGCAATTCCGGTGATCTCTGTGATGGGAATCCAGGCATGCCCACTGCCGACTGCAGTATTGAGCTGTCAGACAGGTTTTCCGTCCTATTTTTGTGATGATTATACAGACCGTATGGATAAATTTATGGATGAATGGAAGAATCTTGATTTTCAGCCGGATGGAATCTATACGGGATTTCTTGCGGATGCGGCACAGGCAGATAAGGTTGTTTCGTTTATAGAACAGTTTGGAGGAGAGAATGTAAAGATTCTCGTTGATCCTGTAATGGGAGATGACGGAGAGGAGTATCCGATCTACACGGAAGCACTTTGTGAAAAAATGCGTTTTCTGGTGAAACGGGCAGCTGTGATCACACCGAATCTGACGGAAGCGCTGCTGCTGCTTCACGGCAGGGAACGTGCACATAAAATCTGGAGCAAGATCAGTAATCTTGCGGAAAAAGAGTTAAAGGAGTTTGTGGAAGAGACCGGGAATAAACTTGCAATGGAGTATGAGACAGAAGTGGTGATTACCGGGATTGATTTTCCGGTGAAAGCCGGAGTGCAGGAGATAGGAAACCTGATCTGTGCAGGAGATTCTGTTCAATGGGTAACTGCGCAGAAAGTCGGGGGCAGTTACTCCGGAACGGGAGATCTGTTTGCGTCGGTTTTAAGTGCCGGAATGGTGAAAGGAACGGATACAGTAGAATCTGTCCGAAAAGCAGTAAATTTTCTTGCGAAAGGGATACGCGATGCGGTTGAAGAAGAGACAGACCGCAATGAAGGAATTTGTTTTGAGAAGTATTTGTATGAGTTAGCCCGCTGATTTTAGGTGTTGTTGAAACCACGGAAAGCTTCGTACGATCTGTTCGATCACAGGCTTCGGAGTCCGGAAGTGCTAAGATATAACCTGTCTGCAAAAAAAATTGCAAATTCGCCGAAGGCTTGGACAGTGCAATTTTTCCTCATAAAGCAGCCAGAACATATCTAAGAACTTCCAGAGACTCCTGCAGAAAGTGAACTCACAGATCGTACGAAGCTTTCCTGTTTTTTCAACAGACAACAAATCAGCCGCAAATTCAAACCAGCGAGGGTGTCACCTTTTCGTAAATAATACCCTTACAGATTCTTCTTTTTATATATAAACCACGACGCAATCGCAGTAAACACCACGAGATATGCCCCCAGTACGGCGATTCCCGTCATCTGAAGGCCTTCCCCTGCGGAAATACTTCGGATCATATGGCTGGTCTGTGAAAGCGGAAGCGCAGACACAAACTTTCCGAGAATCCCAGGCAGCTTTTCCGTAGAAAAAAATGTATTACAGAGATATGCCATCGGCATAATAATGTAGTTGGAAAACCGTGGTACATCCGCATGGTTCTTTGCAAGGAAAGAAACCACAACACCGATTGCAGAAAAGACAGCACCATTCAAAAACATGATCAGAAAAGACCATCCATTAAAGATCAGACCTGTATCAATCGGCAGTGTCAGAATCAGGATCACTCCACCGGCATAAAAACCACGGAGACTTCCACCGATGATCTGTCCTGCGATAAACTGCCACAGAGGTGTCGGTGAGATCATAACCTGGTCAAATGCCTTTTCATAAAGACGCTGTACATTCAGATTCTGCGCGATTGCATTAAAACTTCCGTTCATAGTTGTCAGTGAGACGACACCCGGAATCAGAAAGTTAAGATATGGTTCTCCGTGCGATATCGTCTGGATACCCATTCCGAATACAACAAGATACATCAGAGGTGCGATCATCGCGGCCAGAGTGATTTTATAAAAATCTCTTCGGAATTCCACCCATTTTTCCCATAAAATCGTAATAATTCCCATACTCAGTCCCCCTTATGATGGCATCAGATGTCTGCCGGCACGTTCGACAAAAACATCCTCCAGCGTTGTTTCACGTAAGGAAGCCTGTCCGGAAAGACCGGAGAGATAGGCAATCGCTTCTTCACGGGTGTGGAAATAGTGGCTTTTTGTTTCATCACCTGAAAATTCATCTACAGTATAATTACCAAGACTGTTTATCAGGGCAGATGGTGTGCTGACTTCCTCCAGTTTGCCATGATCCATCAGTGCTACACGACTGCAGAGATTCTGCGCTTCCTCCATATAATGTGTTGTGAGCAGGATAGTCAGATTTTTGCCGTTCAGCTTGCGGAGAAGATTCCACATCTGACGACGGGACAATGCATCCATACCGGCAGTCGGTTCATCAAGAAGCAGAATTTCCGGATCTGTCAGAAGTGCACGACAAACCATCAGCTTACGTTTCATACCGCCGGAAAGTTTACGTACTGTACGTTTGCGGAATTTGATCAGATCACAGAATTCCAGCAGCTCTTCCGTGCGTCGTTTGATCTCCTTACGAGGCATAAAATAAAGACGGCCCTGGTATTCCATGATCTCGTCCATATTCATATCCTGACGCATGGAATATTCCTGTGTGATCACACTGATCTTGCGCTTCAGATCCGGACGGTTTCGGGTAAGTTTCTGACCATCGATCAGGATTTCACCCTTTGTAGGAAGAAGGAGTGTCGAAAGAAGACTGATCGTAGTTGTTTTACCGGCACCGTTGGGACCGAGAAGACCGAAAAACTCTCCGGTCTCAATTTTCAGATCCAGAGAATCTACAGCCGTGAAATTGTCAAAAGTTTTTGTCAGATTTCTGGTTTCGATCATTTGTGCTCCTTTGCAATGATCAGAGAATAGTATCCGGCATCATCCGGGATTTCTTCTACGCTGTGGTAAATATGCTCATCCGGCATACCACAGTTTTCAACCATCAGAACATCCTTACCGCTTCGGGCCAGGATTTCCTTTACCTGATTCATTTTTTTGCCGGATTTCATCAGAATATAATTTCCGGATTCTGCCAGTTCATTGTCCGGACGGTGGACGGCTGGAATGATATGAAGCTGTTCGTTCCATTCGGACAGAGAAATATTCAGGCGAGCTGCGGCTGCACAGAAAGAAGTGATTCCGCTGACAAGTTCTGTATGATATCCGTCTGCTTCCACACGATGCTGCAGATAAGAAAATGTAGAATAAACACATGGATCCCCGAGAGTCAGGAAAACAATATTTTTTCCCTGATCCAGATAAGATTCAAGAGTCTTGGCTCCTTTTGCATGATTGCGTTCCAATTCTTCGGCATCATGGGTCATCGGCATGTAAATTGGAAGAAGTTCCTTATCTGCAAGCTCCGGTACAGCCTGAACAGCAATTTTATAAGCAACGGTTTCTCTGACATCAGCACCCGGTACTGCAATGACCTCGTTTTCACGGATCATACGTACTGCTTTCAGTGTCATTAATTCCGGATCTCCAGGTCCGACGCCAACTCCAAATAAAGTTCCTTTCATTATAAAAATCCTCCTGATAATTTTAATATTGATTTAAATCACATTCTTTTTATTATACTAGAAGTGTATAGTGTTTGCAATGTGAGATTTGCTGTGTTATATTAGGTGAGAAAATGAGAAAACGGAGTAATAAATTATGAAGAAAAAAATTACCTGGCTGCTTGCGGCGGCATTTACAGGGATTGTAGCTTTTTCCGGTGTATGTCAGGCGGACGGAATGTCAGTCGATAAAGAGGACGGGGAATATTCCATACAGGTAGATCTTGAAGGTGGAAGTGGTAAGGCAAGTGTAACTTCCCCGACGATCCTCACGGTAGAAGACGGGAAGGCATATGCCCAGATTCAGTGGAGCAGTTCCAATTATGATTACATGATCGTGGACGGAGAGAAATATCTTCCGACAAACGAAGAGGGAATGAATTCCGTCTTTGAGATTCCGGTGCTTTCCATGGATGAGGCACTGCCTGTAATCGCAGATACCACTGCAATGGGAGCACCACATGAGATCGACTATAATCTGACGTTTTATTCAGATTCTATCGGATCTAAGAGTCAGCTTCCGCAGGAGGCGGCCAAACGTGTCGTAGCAGTGGCACTGGTGATCATTGTCGGAGGCGGAATCCTTAATTATTTCGTAAACAAAAGAAATCGCTGCTAAAAGTTACAGGAGTAAAAAATGATCATAACAGTAACCATGAATCCGGCAATTGACAAGACGGTGGAGGTTGACAAATTTCAGCCATACGGTCTGAATCGTATCCGGCGGGTCGAGTATGATGCCGGTGGCAAGGGAATTAATGTTTCCAAAACGATCCATGCGCTTGGAGGGGAAAGTCTTGCTATGGGGTTCCTTGGAGGAAATACCGGCAAGACAATCGAAAATGTATTAAATGCCCGGAATATCCGTCATGATTTTATCTATGTGGATGGAGATACGAGAACCAACACAAAAATTTTTGACTGTGTCGGAGGTGTGACAGAGCTCAATGAACCGGGACCGGCAATTACGGAAAAGCAGACAGAAGCGCTGATTCAGAAAATCTGTGCGTATACAGACAAAGAGACACTGGTCGTTCTTGCAGGAAGTGTTCCAGGTGGAGTCAGAAAAACTATCTATGCAGAGATGACAGAATGTGTCCATAAAAAGGGCGGCAAAGTTCTTTTGGATGCAGATGGAGAATTGTTTCGGCTGGCATTAAAGGCAGTTCCGGATATAATAAAACCAAACCGGTCGGAACTTGAAGAATACACTGGCACAGATCACGCTCTGACTGTTCACGAAATTATTGAAACCGCAGAAAACTTCCACGAAAAAGGAATACAGACAGTGGCAGTTTCTATGGGAAAAGACGGAGCTGTTTTTGCAGGAGAAAACTATAAGATAAACTGTCCTGCTTTGCCAGTGAAAGCACACTCCACAGTCGGTGCGGGAGATGCGATGGTGGCTGCACTTGCATATGCCCATGACAGAAAGCTTTCAGAAAAAGAAATGGTAAGACTTTGTATGGCTGTGTCGGCAGGTGCTGTGACAACTGTCGGCACAAAGCCTCCGGACAGGGCGCTGGTAGAACAACTGATGTCGGAAGTCAGGATGCAGATGTTATGACAGAAAGAGATTTAAAACAACGGGAGAAATAATGAAAACATCTTATAAAAGAACGATGTATGCCTGTTTTGTAGGATATATTGTGCAGGCAATCGTCAATAACTTTGTACCATTATTATTTGTAACGTTTCAGAAGACATACCAGATTCCGCTGTCAAAGATTACACTTCTGATCACGATCAACTTTATAATCCAGCTTCTGATAGATCTTTTGTCTGCGGGATTTGTAGACCGAATCGGATACAAAGCATCGGTGACGATCGCGCATATTTGTTCAGCAGTCGGCCTTTTGGCATTGACATTGCTTCCGGAGCTTACAGCAGATCCTTTTGCCGGAATCCTGATTGCTGTTGCCATTTATGCAGTAGGTGGAGGCTTGCTTGAAGTACTGATCAGTCCGATCATTGAGGCATGTCCGACAGACAATAAAGAAAAAGCAATGAGCCTTCTGCATTCGTTTTATTGTTGGGGACATGTCGGAGTAGTACTGATTTCAACTATTTTCTTCAGTACGATGGGAATTGAAAACTGGAAGATCCTTGCACGTATCTGGGCAGTTATTCCGGTGCTGAATGGAATCGTCTTTTTGTTTTCGCCAATCTATTCGCTGCATGAAGAGGGTGAGAAAGGGCTTACGATTGGTGAACTTTTTGGCAAAAAGATTTTCTGGGTGGTAATGCTGATGATGACCTGTGCAGGGGCCAGTGAACAGGCTGTCAGCCAGTGGGCATCTACCTTTGCAGAAGAGGGCCTGAAAGTAAGTAAAACGGTGGGAGATCTCGCAGGTCCGATGGCATTTGCTTTTTTGATGGGGCTTGCAAGGCTTCTTTATGGTAAATACGGTGAAAAAATCGATTTGAAGAGATTCATGACATACAGTAGTATACTTTGTGTGATTTCCTATCTTTGTATTTCTTTTGTACCGAATCCTCTGCTCAGCCTGTTGGGTTGTGCCATCTGTGGATTTTCTGTAGGAATCATGTGGCCGGGTACATTCAGTATTGCATCGGCATCAATACGGGGCGGCGGTACAGCAATGTTTGCACTGCTTGCGTTGGCGGGGGATCTTGGATGCTCCGGAGGTCCGACACTGGCAGGATTTGTTTCAAGTAATCTTGGAAATAATCTGCGAATGGGAATTTTGGCTGCAATCGTATTTCCGATTCTGCTTCTGGCGGGAATACAGATCTGCAAAAAGAGTCGGCAGGATACCTGAAATTGAATCAAATAAGAAAAAGGTCTGGATTTTCCGAAATGTTTCGGAGTCCGGACCTTTTTTTGTAATGAGAATGATAATTAATGAAGCATTGAGATTGCTTTTTTTATATGATCTATAAAAATGGCACGTATACCGGTATACTCACCGAGTCCTTTTATAACGAGACAGACTTCAAAGCCGGCAGCGTGGAACTGTCCGACCCATGAATCCGGGGAATCTCCTGCCATATCATGATGTGCATGATCACCGGCAACAATCATAAACGGTGTCAGATAAATGGCAGTAGGGTGAAATTCAGTTACTTCCTTCACAAGATCATGAATAGTCGGATCGGCCTCGACAGTTCCGATAAAGACATTGGAATGTCCAAGTGATTTGAAATGCCGGTCAAGTCCTGAATAAGCAATATTTATCTGATGAGTGGTGCCATGTCCCATAAGGACAAGAGCGTCCGTTTCTTTTAAGTTTTTAAATTCAGAAGTTACAGCTGCAATCGCACGTGTTTCGTCCTCTGAAGTGGCAAGAAGTGGAGAACCGAAAACAATCTGATCAAAAGAATCTTTATAAGAAAGAACTGCCTCTTTCATAACATTGTTTTCGATGCCATCCAGAATATGTGTGGGCTGAACGATGAGTGTACGAATGCCGTCATGAATCATCTGTTCTATTGCTTCACACACAGTAGGAATGGAAATACCGTCTCTTTTTTTCAGAATAGAGATGATAAATTTGCTGGTCCATGCATGATAGATTCTGTAATCAGGAAATGCATCTGCAATATCCTGTTCGATTTTTTCTATCGTTGCTTTTCGTGAAGCTTCATAACTGGTTCCGAAGCTGACAACCAGAATTGCTTTTGGGGATTGGTGTTCCATAATAAATGTATTCTCCTAAAATAAATTTTCGCGTAATCAGGATTATACTATAGCATCGAAAAAAGTTCAATTTTTTTCCAAAAACCTATTGACAATTTATCAAAAATAGAATAACATACTAAACATATCAAAGAGGTATGTTAATAAAACGAGATGAAAATACAGGGAAAGGTGGTAACTATTATGGCAAACATTTATAAAGGAACCCTTGGACTGATCGGCAACACTCCACTGGTAGAAGTAACAAATATAGAGAAAGAGCTTGGACTGGAAGCAACAGTACTTGTAAAGCTTGAGTACTTCAATCCGGCAGGAAGTGTTAAGGACAGAATCGCAAAGGCTATGATTGAAGATGCAGAAGCAAAGGGACTACTGAAAGAAGGTTCTGTGATCATCGAGCCAACTTCCGGAAATACAGGTATCGGACTTGCATCCATCGCTGCAGCAAAGGGATACAGAATCATTCTTACAATGCCTGAGACGATGAGTATTGAACGTAGAAATATCCTGAAAGCATATGGTGCAGAACTGGTTCTTACAGAAGGTGCCAAGGGAATGAAAGGTGCCATCGCAAAAGCAGATGAGCTTGCAAAAGAAATTCCGAACAGCTTCATTCCCGGACAGTTTGTAAACCCTGCAAACCCGGCAGCACATAAGGCTACCACAGGTCCTGAAATCTGGAATGACACAGACGGTAAAGTCGATATCTTTATCGCAGGTGTTGGTACAGGCGGAACACTTACCGGAACAGGTGAATACCTGAAAGAGAAAAATCCGAATGTCAAGATCGTAGCAGTGGAGCCGGCAACTTCTCCGGTACTTTCCGAAGGAAAAGGCGGACCACATAAGATTCAGGGCATCGGCGCAGGATTTGTTCCGGAAGTGCTGAATACACAGGTTTATGATGAGATTATGCCGATCGATAACGAAGTATGCTTTACAACAGCGAAACTTCTTGCAAAGAAAGAAGGTGTCCTGGTTGGTATTTCCTCAGGTGCGGCTCTCTATGCAGCAATTGAGCAGGCAAAACGTCCGGAAAACAAAGGTAAAACAATCGTAGCTCTTCTTCCGGATACAGGTGACAGATATTATTCAACAGCATTGTTTACAGAGTAATCTTGCTGCGAAGCATTTCATAATGTATATATAGCGGCCATAAATAATAATAAAAAACGTAACTATTCAGAAGGTAGTATCCCGCGAGGCGTTTTGGCATATTTTTTGCCAAAATCCCGAGACATATAAGGCAAAATGCCATCACCGAAGGTGATTTGGAATGCATTTTGACTCGTAACTGTGAGGGTACTGAACAGTTACTAAAAAACAGAAAAGAGGATTAGATCCATGGGTGAAAAAATTACAAGAGAAAACAGAAAATTTAAATTTGAAACACTTCAGCTTCATGTAGGACAGGAACAGCCGGATCCGGTTACTGATGCAAGAGCTGTTCCAATCTATCAGACATCTTCATATGTATTCCGTAACTGCGACCATGCAGCAGCACGTTTCGGACTTGCAGATGCAGGTAACATCTACGGACGTCTGACAAACCCGACAGAAGATGTATTCGAAAAGAGAATCGCAGCTCTTGAAGGTGGCAGCGCAGCACTTGCAGTAGCTTCCGGTGCAGCAGCAATCACATACACAATCGAAAACCTTGCACAGAACGGGGATCATATTGTAGCAGCAAAGAATATCTACGGTGGAACAACAAACCTTCTGGAGCATACACTTCCGGCATACGGAATCACAACAACATTTGTTGATATCTTTAATCTTGAAGAAGTAGAAAATGCAATTCAGGACAACACAAAAGCACTTTATATCGAGACTCTTGGAAACCCGAACTCTGATGTAGTTGATGTTGAAGCATGCGCAGAAATCGCACACAGACATCAGATTCCGCTTGTTGTAGATAATACATTTGCAACACCTTACCTTGTAAGACCGATTGAGTACGGTGCAGATATCGTTGTTCATTCTGCGACCAAATTCATCGGTGGACATGGAACAACTATCGGTGGTGTAATCGTAGAAGGAGGTAAATTCGACTGGGAAGCTTCCGGTAAATTCCCGTCCCTGACAGAGCCAAACCCGAGCTACCATGGAATCAGCTTCACAAAAGCATGCGGACCGGCAGCGTTTGTGACAAAGATTCGTGCAATCCTTCTTCGTGACACAGGTGCAACGATCTCTCCTGTAAGCTCCTTTATCTTCCTCCAGGGACTTGAAACACTGTCTCTTCGTGTAGAGCGTCATGTAGAGAACGCACTGAAAGTTGTTCAGTACCTCAACAATCATCCGCAGGTTGAAAAAGTACATCATCCGTCTGTAACAGATGATGAGAGCCAGAAAGCACTGTATGCAAAATACTTCCCGAATGGCGGTGGATCTATCTTCACATTCGAAATTAAGGGAGATGCACAGACAGCAAAAGATTTCATCGACAACCTGGAACTGTTTTCACTGCTTGCAAACGTAGCGGATGTTAAATCACTGGTTATCCATCCGGCAACCACCACCCACAGCCAGTGCACAGAGGAAGAACTTCTGGATCAGGGTATCAAACCGAACACTATCCGTCTCTCTATCGGAACGGAAAATATCGATGATATCATTCAGGATCTGGATGAAGCTTTCAAGGCAATTCAGTAATTGAAATTCTGTAAAAAAACCAGATATGGTCTCACTGCGTTGGTGGATCTGGCAGTACAGCCGTCCACCACACCGGTAGCCCTGAAAACCATTGCTGAGAGAAATGACATTTCTTTACAGTTTCTGGAACACATATTTGCCTCGTTTCGAAGGACGGGTATCGTAAAAAGTGTCAAAGGCTCGCAGGGAGGATACAATCTGGCAAAAGATGCTGACGAGATCACTGTTGCATCCGTGGTAGAAGCCCTGGAGGGAAGCTATCATCTCGAAGATGAGGATGTTCTGGCGGAAAACAGTTACAAAGGAATCTCCGATACGATTCAGAAACTGGTGGTGGATTCCGTCAATCAGGAACTTGATCAGATTCTGTCAAATCTTACTTTGGCACAGATGACCGGATATTATGCCGATCATTATGAAAAACAGGAAATGTACTATATCTGAATATGACCGGAGGTTTCAGGCGGCTTTGTCGCTTTGGCTTCCGGTTATTCTTATATACGCAGCGTATGTCTGGCAGAAAGAGGAAATACACATGTCAATTAAAAAAATCGCAGAAAAAGCAGGAGTATCGGTATCTACCGTTTCCCGTATCCTGAATAAACCAGATTACAGATGTTCCGTACCGGGCCTCCGGGAAAACGTCTGGTCTATTGCCATGGAGATGAATTATGTCCCAAATGAGGCAGCCCGCAATCTCAAAAAAGGAACACAGGCAAAAGAAAGCAGAATCTGGCATATCCATGTGCTGATGACGAGGACAGATGAGTCCAGAACGGATCCCTTTTTTACAGAGCTTCTTCGCATTATAGAGAGTGAAATTCATGAACAGAACTGTATCCTTTCAAAGGTTTGGTACAAACCGTTCTTTTCGGATGACCGTAAATGCCGGAGAGAAAATCTTGACCAGATCATTCAGGACATGTATACTGAGACAGAAGAAAAAAAGGATGGTCTGATCATTATCGGGCGCTGTAATCCACTTGCTCTGAAAAAACTGAATCAGAAATACCGGAGCGTAGTTTCTGTAAACCGGAATTCTACGAATTATGAAGTGGATGAAGTTCTTTGTGACGGCAAAAAAATCGCTGCAATGGCAGTAGAGCATCTGATCTCGCTGGGACACCGTAATATCGGCTATGTGGGTGGATGCAGAAACGAGGATCGTTATACCGGATATCTGGATACATTGAAGCAGCATAATCTGGATGTGATACCGGAATATGTTATAGAGACGAACCAGACCGAGATTGAAGGCTTTGAGGCAATGGAAAAGCTCCTGAAATCCGAAGACTGTCCGACCGGAATTTACTGTGCGAATGATATTACAGCGGTGGGGATGCTGAAATATCTGAGACGGTGCCGAAATCTCTATTTTACTCCGTCGATAATAGCGAGCGATGATATTGAAGAGGCACAGTATACGAAACCGATGCTGACAACTGTTGGCCTTCCGAAAGAGGAAATGGGACGTTTTGCGCTGTATCTTCTTCTGGACCGGATGAAGGGCGGACACAGTGGTGTTGTGAGGATGGAACTGTCAGGAAAACTTCTTGTGAGAAACAGCTGTTCACATGTTTCGGAAAGTTTCTGGAGTGATTACTGTATATAAAGATATGTCAGGCATTGTCTGAAAAATATAAAGGAAGATTGATATGTGTATTAGAACGATTGAAGAATTAGAGCAGGATACAAGGGAAAAACAGGTGATTGATATCCGTGATAAAGCAGATTTTGAAAAAGAAACTTATCCGGATGCGATCAATATTTACTGGGAAGAGCTGGAAGAGCATATGAATGAGATCCGTAAGGATTGTCCGGTCTATCTGCTCTGTTATACCGGGCAGAAGAGCGAGGAGATCGCGGAAGAACTGACGGAACAGGGATATGAGATCTACAGTGTCAAAAACGGTTACCGCGCATGGCTGAAACTCAAGCTTGGCAGACTGATGGCAAATCACAATGAAGCAGAGCAGCGTACCAAAGATATTGAACGCAGTATTATCAAGAAATTCCGCAAACCGATCTGGAGACGCTTTACTAAGGCAATCAGAGAATATGAACTGGTGCAGGATGGAGATAAGATTGCAGTCTGTATTTCCGGTGGCAAGGATTCCATGCTGATGGCAAAGCTTTTTCAGGAGCTTTCCCGTCATGGAAAGAAAAATTTCGAAGTTGTTTTTCTTGTGATGAATCCGGGATATAATGAAATCAATTATCAGACTATCAAAGATAATGCAAAGATTCTTAATGTGCCGATCACAGTGTTTGAATCAGACATTTTCAATATTGTAGCCTCTGAGGAGCAGTCTCCGTGCTATCTCTGCGCACGTATGAGAAGGGGATATCTTTATAGTAAGGCAAAAGAACTTGGATGTAACAAAATTGCGCTTGGTCATCATTATGATGATGTGATCGAGACCATTCTTATGGGAATGCTTTATGGTGCACAGGTGCAGACGATGATGCCGAAACTTCACAGTACAAACTTTGAAGGTATGGAACTGATCCGTCCGCTGTATCTGATCCGCGAGGCAGATATCATTCACTGGGCAAATTATAATGACCTGCATTTTATCCAGTGTGCATGCCGCTTTACAGAGCACTGTGCATCCTGTGGTGGCACAGAAAAAGGTTCCAAGAGGGCTGAGATTAAAGAACTGATCCATGAACTTGCGCAGAAAGATCCGGTTATTGAATATAATATTTTCCGAAGTGTGGAGAATGTCAACCTCAATACTGTTATCGGATATAAACAGGATGGGGTAAGGCATAACTTCCTTGATACCTATGATGATGTAAAATAGAAGAGCAATATAATGCAGCTGCTGTCGGAATGATGGTGGCTGTTTTTTTGTGAAAATTGCAGGTTGTGCAAACGTTTTCTTTTAAACATATTTAAAAGATATGTTTATTGGTATATAATGCCATTAACGTAAAACATATTATTTACATATGTTATAAAAAATCAACAAGGAGTGACACAAATGAAGAAAAAGAAATTTCGAAACCTCTGTCTGGCAGCAGTGCTTGGAATCGCCGCATTTGTGGGCGTCTGTTCCTATGATGCCGGGGCAGGAACGAATATACATATTATTAATGTTTCGTATGATCCGACAAGAGAACTGTATGAATCCTATAACAAAATCTTTAAAGAACACTGGAAAGAAAAAACAGGACAGGATGTCGATGTCATCCAGTCACACGGAGGTTCCGGCAAACAGGCTCTGGAAGTGATCAACGGACTCCAGGCAGATGTTGTGACACTCGCCCTTGAATATGATATTGATGCAATTGAAAATTCCGGAATGATTCGGGACGGATGGAAAGAAGAATTTCCAGATGACAGCGCACCTTATACATCGACAATTGTATTTCTTGTAAGAAAAGGCAATCCGAAAAACATTCAGGACTGGAAAGATCTGATCCGGGATGATGTGGATGTCATTACACCAAATCCAAAAACTTCCGGAGGTGCGCGCTGGAACTACCTTGCGGCGTGGGCATATGCGCAGAAACAATACGACGGTGATGAAGCACAAATGGAAAACTTTATCAAAAAGTTATATCAGAATGTTCTCGTTCTGGATTCCGGTGCAAGAAGTGCAACAACCTCCTTTGCAGAAAACGGACAGGGAGATGTTTTGATTGCATGGGAAAATGAAGCTTTTCTCTCTGTGGCAGATGATCCGGATGAGTTTGAAATTGTGAATCCGAGCATCAGTGTACTTGCACAGCCGTCTGTAGCAGTTGTTGACAAAGTGGCAGAAAACCGTGGTACGGAAGAGGTTTCAAGAGAATATCTGAATTATCTGTATTCTGATGAGGCACAGCGCATTGCCGCACAGAATTATTATCGCCCGGTAAATAAACAGATCTTAAACGAATACAAAGATGTTTTTGACCTCGGCATGGAATTGAAGACCATCGATGATTTCGGAGGATGGCAGGAAGTTCAGCAGAAACATTTTGCAGACGGCGGAGTATTTGACAGAATTTACGGCAACTAAAAGATGAGGAGCGGATATTATGAAAAAAAGTAAAAAAAGAGTGATTCCCGGATTTGGACTGACTATGGGAGTGACGATCACAATGCTGAGCATTATAGTCCTGATTCCGCTGGCATCGCTTGTGGTATATTCATCACAGCTCGGCCTGAAAGAGTTTTTCGAAGTAATTACAAGAAAAAGAGTGTTGTCCAGCTTTTACGTGAGTTTTATCACAGCACTTGGTGCGTCACTGGTCAACGCTGTGATGGGACTGATTCTTGCCTGGGTACTGGTGCGTTATGAATTTCCCGGCAAACGGATCATGGATGGGATGATAGAGCTTCCTTTTGCACTGCCGACAGCAGTAGCAGGCATTTCGCTCACATCTCTTACAGCAGACCAGGGACTAATCGGAAGTTTTTTTGCAAAATTCGGTATCAAGATCGCATATACCAAACTGGGCATTACATTTGCATTGATTTTTGTAGGAATTCCGTTTGTAGCAAGGGCAGTACAGCCTGTGCTTGAAAAACTGGATGGTTCTTATGAAGAAGCAGCACGTGTCATGGGTGCAAAACCGGGGCTGATTTTTCGACGAGTAATTCTTCCGGAACTTCTGCCTCCGCTTCTGACCGGAACAGGGCTTGCATTCGGGCGCTGCCTCGGAGAATACGGAAGCGTTGTGTTTATTGCAGGAAATCGACCGTATGAAACAGAAATCACACCACTGATCATCATGTCGGAACTGCAAGAATTTGATTACCAGAGTGCAACATCCATTGCACTGGTCATGCTCATTGCATCGTTTTTAATCTTATTTCTGATGAATCTGATGCAGGCACGCAATTCAAAAAGACTGAGAGGGGGAGCCATCTGATGGAAAATAATAAAACAGAATCAAAAGCAGTAAAATATCTGTTGATTGGAATCAGCGTCCTCTTTCTTTTCGTGATGCTGGTGCTGCCGTTGTTTGTTGTTGTTACGGAAGCATTAAAAAAAGGCTGGCAGATTTATGTCGAAGCTGTGACAGATTCTTATACGATTGATGCAATGATGCTGACTCTGAAGGCAACAGTCATTGCAGTTTTATGCAATACATTTTTCGGACTGTGCGCAGCCTGGGCAGTGACGAGATTTCAGTTTAAAGGAAAAAAAATCCTGACTACGTTGATCGATGTACCGGTTACCGTATCTCCGATTATTGCAGGTCTTATCTATCTGCTTGTCTTCGGAAAACAGAGTATTTTGTACCCATATCTGCAAAAAGCAGGGATACAGATTGTATTTGCAGTGCCGGGAATTATTCTTGTCACAGTATTTGTAACGTTTCCATTTGTTTTCCGTGAACTTCTTCCGGTGCTGGAATCCATCGGGACAGATGAGGAAGAAGCAGCAGCACTGATGGGAGCGAAAGGCTGGACTATTTTTTCAAAAATCACATTTCCACATATCAAATGGGCGCTTCTGTACGGAATAGTTTTATGTACAGCAAGGGCAATGGGAGAATTCGGTGCCGTATCGGTATTATCCGGGCACCTCAGAGGTCTGACAAATACGCTGCCACTGCATGTGGAAATTTTGTTTAATGAATTTCAGTATGTGCCGGCATTCGCAGTATCGTCAATTCTTGTGATTATGGCTGTCATTCTTCTGATCATACGAAGTATCATGGAACATCGGGGCAAAAAGGAGGAAGCATAATGTACGTGGAATTAAAAGACATCAATAAGACTTTTGGAGATTATAAGGCATCGGATCATGTTTCCTTCGGAATCGAAAAGGGAAAACTGATCGGACTTTTGGGACCGAGCGGAAGCGGAAAAACAACGATCCTGCGCATGATCGCCGGATTGGAACAGCCGGACAGTGGCGAGATCATCATAGATGGAAGAGTAGTCAATGATATTCCGGCCAGCGAGAGAGGCATTGGTTTTGTATTCCAGAGTTATGCATTGTTTCGCTATATGACAGTATATGATAATATCGCATTTGGCCTGAAAGTACAGAAGGCTGATAAAGCTTATATCAAAAAAAGAGTAACCGAGCTGATTGAACTGATCGGCCTGAAAGGACTTGAAAAAAGATATCCGAGCCAGCTTTCCGGTGGGCAGAGACAGAGAGTTGCTTTTGCAAGGGCACTGGCGCCGAATCCGCAGTTATTGCTTCTGGATGAGCCGTTTGCCGCTATTGACGCTAAAATCCGACAGGAACTTCGGACATGGCTGAAAGATATGATCGAAAAACTTGGTATTACCAGTATTTTTGTCACACATGACCAGGATGAGGCAATTGAAGTTGCAGATGAGATCATTATTACAAACAGAGGACACATTGAGCAGAAAGGAAGTCCGGTGGAAGTATACCAGAGTCCGGAGACTGCTTTCAGTGCTTCTTTCTTTGGACAGGCAGCAATTGTGAAAGATTATCATATCTTCAATTATTTTGAAGATGTTGACGGAGCAGACCACGCGATTGTCCGTCCGGAATTTATCAAAGTAACAAGAAAAAATGAGGTGCAGAAATACAAAAGTTCAGCATCGGAAGCGGTAGTGGAGCGGGTTGCTTTTCGCGGAAGCTATTTTGAACTGGGGCTGAAAGTCGGAGATGTACGGTTAAGTGCGCGAAGAGGACTGGATGAGCCACTTGTACATACAGGGGAAACAGTAGATGTGTTTGTACAGCGTATTTTTGTTATAAAAGAAAACAAAGTCTATACGCTGGAAAACAGCTCGGCAAAAGAAGATTATCTGGTAATCTGACAATATTACTTGTATTCCCTAAAACCTTGTAGTATGATAGGTATATGGAGGGATTTACATGAAAATATCAACAAGAGGACGTTATGCACTTCGTGTTATGCTGGATCTTGCAGAGCATAACAATGGAGAATACATTCCGTTAATGGACATTGCGAAAAGACAGGAGATTTCCGAAAAGTATCTGGAATCCATTGTATCTGTATTGAGTAAACAGAAATTTGTAAAGGCATTACGTGGAAAAGGAGGCGGATATCGTCTGGCCAAAACTCCGGCAGAATATACGATCGGCAGTATTTTAAGAATTACAGAAGGCTCAATGGCACCGGTAGCATGTCTTGATGATCACCCGAATCAGTGTGAAAGGGCATCATCCTGCAAGACATTACAGATGTGGGAAAATTTCTATAATCTGATTAATGAATATTTTGACGGGATTACACTGGAAGATCTGCTTGAGCAGAAATCAGATGTAGGAGATTATATAATCTGAAACTGTAGCAGACATTACGATGTGCATAATAAGTTCATAAAAGAAACAAAGCAGGACAGATTTGTCGATGGATGAAGTTGATCCTGCTTTTTTCTGTCCTGAAAATGTGTTTTTCATTTGTTATATCCATATGAAGGAAAAAATTGGAAAAAACATACAATACCTATTTACATGGTATGTTTATGGGTATATAGTAATACCAACACAGAGGAAAGGACATAAAGGAGCACAGGAATGAAAGAATACGGTTTTAATACAACTTTGCTTCATGGGACAGAGGAGACAAATCCATTTGGTGCGACACAGGTTCCGGTCTACCAGTCCAGTGCATTCCGTCATGATACAGCAGAGGAACTCGAAAAGATTTTTGCAAATAAACGTGCCGGATATTCATATACAAGAATCAACAATCCAACAGTTGAAGCTTTTGAGAAACGAATGACGAAGCTTGAGGGTGGGGTAGGAAGTGTGGCCTGTGCATCGGGAATGGCGGCACTGACTATGGCTCTCATGAATATCCTGCGAAGCGGTGATCATGTGGTTGCAGCGGCAGGGCTGTACGGTGGAACGGTAGAACTTCTGGATGAACTGAAAGCTTATGGAATTACAACAACTTATGTGCGAGAGAATACACCGCAGGCTTTTGAAGCAGAGATCACGCCTCAGACCAAAGTTGTTTTTGCAGAAACGATCGGAAATCCGAAACTGGATGTCACGGACATTCAGGGGGTGGCAGAAATTGCACATAAACATGGAATTCCGTTTCTGGTAGATAATACGGTTGCTACTCCATATCTGGTTAATCCGTTAAAGCTCGGAGCAGACATTGTGATTCATTCCTCCTCAAAATATATAAACGGAAGCAGTGATGCGATCAGTGGAATTTTGATCAGTGGCGGCAGTTTCAAATGGAATGCAGAGAAATTTCCGGGTATGGCAGAATTTAAGAAGTTCGGTCCATTTGCATATCTTGCAAAACTGCGAAACGGTTTATTTCGAAGTATGGGTGCCTGTCTGGCACCGCAGAATGCATTTTTGAATACACTTGGGCTTGAGACACTGGGACTTCGAATGCAGCGCCACTGTAGTAACGCCATGGAACTGGCGGAGTTTTTGAAAGAACTTGGTCATGGAATTATTGTTTCCTATCCCGGTCTTTCAGAACATCCATATCATGAGATTGCGGCAAAACAGTTCCATGGTGGATACGGAGCAATCATTACATTGAGAACAGGAAGCAGAGAACATGCTTTTCGAATCCTGAATGAACTGAGAATCCCATGGCTGGTATCAAATATAGGAGATACGAAAACACTTGCGATACATCCATCCAGCACGATTGCGGCACATCTGACACAGGAAGAAAAAGAACTCTCCGGTGTATACGATGATATGATTCGAATCAGTGTAGGAATAGAAGATATAGAAGATTTGAAAGAAGATTTCAGAAGAGTAATAGAAGGAGAGGACGAAAATGGCGAAAGTTGATTACGCAACACTAAAAAAAGGCGGCTTTATGCGTCAGAAACAGAAAAACAATTTTTCTCTGAGACTTGCCTGCGTCGGTGGTGCACTTACCGCTGAAAACCTCAAAAAAATTGCAGAGGTTGCAGAGAAATACGGAGATGGCTACGTACATCTGACATCCAGACAGGGTGTGGAGATTCCTTTTATTAAATTAGATGATATTGATGATGTGACAGCAGATCTTGCCAAAGGCGGATGCCGCCCGGGTGTCTGCGGACCGAGAGTTCGGACAGTGACAGCATGTCAGGGAAATGCAGTCTGTCCGAGTGGAAATATCAACAGTTATGATATAGCTGTTAAATTGAATGAAAGATATTTCGGACGTGAACTTCCACATAAATTCAAATTTGGCGTAACGGGCTGTCAGAACAACTGTCTCAAAGCAGAAGAAAACGATGTAGGCATCAAGGGAGCTGCACAGATCAGCTGGAAAGAAGATGCCTGTATTCACTGTGGTGTCTGTGAAAAAGCCTGCAGAGAAGAAGCAATTACTTTCCAGGATGACAAGCTTGTGATCGACGCTCAGAAATGTAATTACTGTGGACGCTGCGCAAAATCCTGTCCGGTAGATGCCTGGGATGTAAACGAAGCATTTCTTGTATCATTTGGCGGTACTTTTGGAAACCATATCAGTAAAGGAAGAGAATTCCTTCCACTGATCACATCAGAAGAACAGCTTTTCCGTGTGACAGATGCAGCTATCCAGTTTTTTGCAGATCATGCAAATGCAGGAGAGCGATTCAAATTTACAATTGACAGAGTTGGAGAAGAAAAACTGTACGAAGTACTGAAAGGAGCTTACGATGGCTGATTATAAGATTGATGATACTGTAGATATTACAGATGTTGTCTGCCCGGTGACATTTGTAAAAGCAAAGGTTGCACTTGAGGAACTGGATGACGGACAGATTCTTGCAGTTCGTATGAATAACGGAGAACCGGTACAGAATGTACCGCGAAGCATCAAGGAAGAAGGACATCAGATCCTGAAACTTACCGACAACGGGGATGATACATTCACATTGATCGTTAAGAAAGTAGAGGATGAATGATATGGCACTGAGAATCAATGCAGAGAACTTTGAAGAAAAAGTATTAAAAGCAGACAAGCCGGTTCTTGTGGATTTCTATTCTGATAGCTGCATCCCGTGCAAACAGATGGCAGGAATCCTGGGTGACATTGAAGACGAGAATGAAGATGATATTTACATCTACAAAGTAAATGTAAACTATGACAGAGAACTGGCTGAGAAATACAAAGTCATGTCAGTCCCGACAGTGATCTGCTTCGTAAACGGAGAAGCAAAAGGAAAGACTGTAGGGCTGAAAGAACAGGAAGAAATAGAAGAGTTGTTTGAAAAATATGTTTGATAAGTTTACGTGTGTCAGATAAATATTTCATCGAAGAGGAGAAAAGAGATATGTTTATAAAGGTTGCAGGAGAGAAGAAGGAATACCCGGAAGGACTTACCGTAAAGGAACTGATTGAAAAAGAAGACGTAGAGACACCACAGTATGTTACCGTAACAATCAATGACGAATTTATAGAAAGTGGTGCTTTCGAATCTACAGAAGTCAAAGATGGTGACGAAGTTGAATTTTTGTACTTCATGGGAGGAGGCGCAAGATAATGGCATTTACAAATGAACAGTTAGAACGCTATTCCCGCCACATCATTCTCAAAGAAGTTGGTGCAAAGGGACAGAAAAAGCTCCTGAATTCCAGTGTACTGATCATTGGAGCCGGCGGACTCGGAGCACCGGCAGCCATGTATCTGGCAGCAGCCGGAGTTGGAACCATCGGAATTGCAGATGCCGATGAAGTGGATCTTTCCAATCTTCAGAGACAGGTCATCCATACAACGGCAGACCTTGGTAAGGCGAAAGTAAAATCTGCAAAAGAAACGATGCAGGCAATCAACCCGGATGTAAAAGTTAATACATATCGTAAATTCATCACATCCGAAAACATCATGGATATCATCAGGGATTACGATTTCATCATCGACGGAACAGATAATTTTCCGGCAAAATTCCTGATCAATGATGCATGTGTCATGGCACAGAAGCCATTCTCCCATGCAGGAATCATTCGTTTCAAAGGTCAGCTTATGACGTATGTGCCGGGAGAAGGACCATGTTACAGATGCGTATTTAAAGATCCGCCGCCGAAGGATGCAGTGCCGACCTGTAAGCAGGCCGGAGTCATCGGAGCCATGGGCGGAGTCATCGGAAGCCTTCAGGCAATGGAAGCAGTGAAATACATCATCGGAAAAGGAGATCTCCTGACAGGCAGACTTCTTACTTACGATGCACTGACAATGACTTTCCGTACGATCAAACTTCCTAAGAACCATGACTGCCCGGTATGCGGCGATCACCCGACCATCACAAAACTGATCGACTACGAGCAGGCGGAATGTGACATGCATATGTAAAGTGCAGACATTTAAAAGTATACTGTGTACATTACAAGTTCTTGGAGCTGATAATTTTGAAGAATTATATGTTTAACGAATGTTTTGAGCTTGGAACGGCAAAGCTGACGCGTGGAGCTAAATTCAAGTGTACAGATAAACAGATTCGCAAGAAGACGCTCTGAGATGGTCGGTACTTAGTGACCGTATTGTGGTCACTTATGTACCGCTACCAATCGAAGGCAGCGAGAGCGTGTCTTCGGTGAATTGTTTATCATGTACACGTAGTTATTAGAGGAATATATTATGAAACTATATTTGAAAAAATCCGATTACACCACCATCCTGGAACACTGTACTGCCGGTCTCCCGAACGAGTCATGTGGCCTCCTTGCAGGAACCAGAGAAGATGAGGAGATCACCGTCACAAAAGTCTATCTCCTCACAAACGTAGATGCCAGCAGAGAACACTTTTCCATGGATCCGAAAGAACAGCTTAAAGCCATCAAAGATGCCAGAGCAAACGGATACAAAATCATCGGGAACTTTCATTCCCATCCGGAATCCCCTTCCCGTCCATCAGAAGAAGACAAACGACTGGCATTTGATCCGGCCATCGAATATCTTATCCTTTCACTTATGGAGGAAGGAAATCCGGTGCTGAAAGCATTTGGAATCGACAAAGAAAAAAATGTCACGATCCACGAGATCGAGATTACAGAATAAAGTCAGGAAGAAAGAACCATGAGCAAACCCTTACAGGTAAAACAAACAGACACAGACGTCCTGATCATTGGCGGTGGTACCGCAGGCTGTTACGCAGCAATTACAATCAGTAGAAATTCAGATGCATCCGTTCTGGTCGCAGAAAAAGCAAACATAAAACGAAGCGGTTGTCTGGCAGCCGGTGTCAATGCAATCAATGCTTATATTGTCAAAGGACGTAAACCTCAGGATTATGTAGATTACGCAACAAAAGATGCGGCAGGCATCGTCAGAAATGACCTCCTTCTGACCGCAGCTGAAGAATTTAATAATGTAACGGCTGATATGGAGAGGCTCGGTCTTGTGATTCTCAAGGATGAAAACGGAGATTATGTGGCAAGAGGTAACCGTAACATTAAGATCAATGGAGAGAACTTCAAACCACTCCTTGCAGATGCCGTATACAGCAGCAAAAATGTGGATGTGTTGAATTACGTGAATATCACAGATCTTCTTACAGAAAATGGCAGAGTTTATGGAGCAGTTGGTTTTTCCATCATGGAAGAAACAGCCTATGTGATCCATGCAAAAGCAGTCCTGATCGCAACAGGCGGAGCTGCCGGCCTTTATAAACCAAACAACCCGGGATTTTCCAGACATAAAATGTGGTATCCTCCTTTTAACACAGGAGCTGGATATGCGATGGGAATCCGTTGCGGTGCTGAGATGACGACCTTTGAGATGCGTTTTATTGCATTGAGATGCAAAGATACAATTGCTCCGACCGGAACCATTGCGCAGGGCGTGCAGGCGAAGCAGGTGAATTCCAAAGGCGAAGTTTACGAGCATATCTATGGTCTGACAACCAGTCAGAGAGTTTATGGAACAGTCAGAGAAAACCAGCTTGGACATGGTCCGTGTTATCTTCAGACTTCCGGTATCACGTCCGAGCAGGATCAGGATCTTCTGAAAGCATATCTGAACATGGCACCGAGCCAGACTCTTAAATGGATCGAAAGCGGCAAGATGCCAGGTGAACAGGACGTAGAGATTCAGGGAACAGAGCCATATATTGTAGGTGGTCATACAGCGAGTGGTTTCTGGGTAGATACAAAGAGAGAAACGACCATTCATGGATTGTATGCAGCCGGTGATGTTGCCGGCGGATGTCCGCAGAAATATGTAACCGGTGCTCTGGCAGAGGGCAAGATTGCCTCTCTTGCAATCATCGAACAGCTGAAAGCTGCTTCAGTTGAACAGACATCCACAATCGAAGATCAGGTACAGGCAGTATTGAATGATTACAAAAAAATCCGCAGCACACAGAACGGATTATTTACAATCGATGATCTGGAAGAAGCCATGCAGAAAGTCATGGACGAATATGCAGGCGGAATCGCAAACAATTATCAGTTTAATGAAAAACAGTTAAAACTTGCAGAAGAAAAAATCGCGCGTTTAAGTGAACTGGCAGAGCAGATCGGGGCAGAGGATATGCATGAACTCCTTTTTGCTTACGAGTTAAAAGAAAGACTTCTTGTCTGTCGGGTTCTGATCGAACATCTCAAAAACAGAAAAGAAACACGCTGGCATTCGTTTAACGAAAATCTTGACTATCCGGAGACAGATGAGAAATTTGAAAAATATGTAAATTCCAGAATGGAAGACGGCAAGCTCCATATTCTGTTCCGTGATCTGGTAAAGGGGGATACTTATGAGCATACAAATTCGTAAAGACCGCTGTGTCGGCTGCGGAAAATGTCAGGAAGTATGTCCCGGCACCCTCATTCAGATCATAGACAAAAAAGCAGTCATGAAATACCCGAAAAACTGCTGGGGCTGCGTTTCCTGCGTAAAAGAATGCAAAGCAGGTGCCATTGAATTTTATCTTGGCGCAGACATCGGGGGCATGGGTGGAACAATGAATGTCACACAAAAAGGTGATCTTCTCAACTGGAATATCACCAGAGCAAACGGCAGCGAACTTGTGATCAGTGTTGACCGGAGAAATTCCAATAAATATTAAGACAGGAGATCAAATATGAGCGGATTATCACATTTAGATGAACTGGAAGCAGAAGCAATATATATTATCCGGGAAGTGGCAGCAGAATGCGAAAAACCAGTAATGCTTTATTCCATCGGAAAAGACAGCTCAGTAATGCTTCATCTTGCACTGAAAGCTTTTTATCCGGAAAAACCGCCTTTCCCATTTTTGCATGTCAATACAACATGGAAATTTAAAGAAATGATTGAGTTTCGTGATAAGACAGCAAAAGAGCTTGGAATCGAGATGCTGGAATATATCAACGAAGATGGTGTAAAACAGGGAATCAATCCTTTCGATCATGGTTCAGCTTATACAGATATCATGAAAACACAGGCTTTGAAACAGGCTCTCAACAAATATGGTTTTACCGCAGCTTTTGGAGGCGGCCGTCGTGATGAGGAAAAGAGCCGTGCAAAAGAACGTATCTTTTCTTTCCGTAACGAAAATCATGCGTGGGATCCGAAAAACCAGAGACCGGAGATGTGGAAGCTTTATAATACTGAGATCAACAAGGGCGAGAGTATGCGTGTTTTCCCGATCTCCAACTGGACAGAAAAAGATATCTGGCAGTACATACAGAGAGAAAATATTCCGATCGTACCTCTCTATTTTGCAAAAGAACGTCCGGTGGTATATCGTGACGGAAATATCATTATGGTGGACGATGAACGTATGCGCCTGAAACCGGGAGAAAAACCGGAAATGAAAAAAGTACGTTTCCGTACACTGGGCTGTTATCCGCTGACAGGTGGGATTCTTTCAGAAGCAGATACTCTTGATGCAATCATTGATGAGACATTAAGCTCAGTAGAATCTGAAAGAACCAGCCGAATCATTGACTCTGATGGCGGTGCGGCAAGCATGGAAAAGAGAAAGAGAGAGGGGTATTTCTAAATGAGCGGTTTACTGAAATTTATCACCTGCGGAAGTGTGGATGATGGAAAATCCACACTGATCGGACATATACTTTATGATTCAAAACTGCTTTATGCAGACCAGGAAAAGGCCCTGATTCTTGACAGTAAAGTCGGATCTAGGGGCGGTGCAATTGATTATTCACTTCTTCTTGACGGTCTGATGGCAGAAAGAGAACAGGGTATCACCATCGACGTGGCGTATCGTTATTTTACTACAGATAAAAGAAGTTTTATCGTTGCAGACACACCTGGTCACGAAGAATATACAAGAAATATGGCTGTCGGTGCTTCTTTTGCACAGCTTGCAATCATTCTGGTCGATGCAAAACAGGGGGTTCTGGTACAGACAAGACGCCATAGCCGTATCTGCGCGCTGATGGGAATTCATCACTTTGTATTCGCAGTTAACAAAATGGATCTTGTGGACTATAGTGAAGAGAGATTTAATGAAATTATAAAAGACATTAATGAGCTTTCTGAAAGTCTCGGACTTCAGGATGTTGTGATCGTTCCGGTCAGCGCGACTGAAGGTGACAATGTGACTGTCAAATCCGAAAATATGCCATGGTATACAGGAAAAACACTTCTGGATCATCTGGAAACCGTTGATGTGACAGAAACTGAGAGCGAGGCAGGATTTTATATGCCAGTACAGCGTGTATGCCGTCCGAATCATGAATTCAGAGGCTTTCAGGGACAGATTGAAAGTGGTAAGATTAAAGTCGGACAGACCATTACCACACTTCCGAGTAATGAAACTGCAACAGTCAAATCACTTCTGAACGGAAGTACATCTGTAGATGAGGCGGTGACAGGACAAGCAGTGACGATCCAGCTTGACAAAGAAGTAGATGTCAGCCGTGGATGCGTTCTGACAGATCAGGCACAGCTTTCCGTTGCAAAGAGCTTTACAGCAACACTTCTCTGGATGGATGACAGCAGACTGACCCTCGGAAAAGAGTATCTGGTAAAACTCGGTACAAAGAGAATTCCGGGATTCATCCGAAGCATCAAATATAAGATTGATGTCAATACAGGAGAACATATTTCTGCTGATTATATTGAAAAAAATGAAATCGCACTCTGTGAGATCGAACTGGCTGAGAAAATCGTGCTGGATGAATTTAAGAAGCATAAGACACTTGGTGAAATGATCCTGATCGACCGTGTCAGCCATATGACTTCTGCTTGTGGTGTACTGGAAACCGTAGAAAATGACGGAAATAAACCATATTTTCAGAAAGACGATATCAAAGTCGGCGGTTATGTGTTTGAAGAATTTTATTTCAATCTGGAAAATGCAATGATGTCCAAAACCGGATCTGATAAGAAAACCTATCATGTAGGTGATGAGGTGCCGGTTTCCGGTGACAGCTTCAAATATCCGGAATACTTTGATGTTTTGTCTGTTGAGGACGGTGCAGCTGTTCTGATACGTGACGGCAAAGTAGAAGATATTCAGAGGATTGAAGATTACCGCTATATGGGACTTCCGGTAGTTGATGAGCGTGGAATGGCACTGCTTGTAAAGAACAAAGCGGAACTGGAAAAATTCTTCGAAGAAGCAAAAACAGTGACTGCGGAAAACAGATCCGAACTGCATAATAAATGGTTTAGATTTGAGACATACAGGAAGGTTGTCTGCACCGATAATTTTTGGGTGATCTAAGGGAACTTCCTTAGGAACCTTCGGGGGTGCCCCGAAACCTTGATATTTGAAAAAAGATTCTGAGGGGGAAGAGCTCATAGTTGCGAAGGCCGCACTTCCCCCTCAAACTCCCCCTTGTTGGCCACGCGGTCGTATATGAGCATATTATTTATACGTGAGCAAATATTATTTAGTTACAGTATTGTCTTTAAAAGAATAAGACGGGAAATATCAAAGACAGGCAGGGATTTACAGGATCCTTACCTGTTTTTGTTTGTTTATTAAAAATGAATATGATATATTAGAATATATAGAATACCAGGTGGTTGTAGATAATGGATTTATGACCAGAGAAAGGGCATGGAATGGAACAGGAATTTTGGGATGCGGTGGAGGACAATCCTATCATTGCGGCAGTAAAAAGTATGGATGATCTGGAAGGATGCTGTAAGCTGGAGGACATACGAGTTGTCTTTGTTTTGTTTGGTGATATATGTTCGATTGGAGATATTGTAAAGAAAATCAAGGCTGCAGGCAAGATTGCCATGGTGCATGTAGATCTGATCGGTGGATTAAGCCCTCGTGAGATAGCAGTTGAATATCTGAAAAATAATACCGATGCCGATGGAATTATTACCACAAAACCATCACTGATCAAAAAAGCAAAAGAACTTTCGCTGTATACTGTACTTCGTTATTTCCTGCTCGATTCAATGGCTTACGAGAATATTCTTACACAGCAGCATACTGTCCGTCCGGATTTCATAGAAGTCCTGCCCGGAGCAATGCCAAAAGTCATTCAGAAACTCTGCTCTGAAATCAAAGTACCCGTAATTGCCGGAGGTCTTATTATTGACAAAGAATCCGTTATGGGAGCTCTCACCGCCGGCGCCACCGCCGTCTCCTCCACCAACCACAACGTATGGAAACTGTAATTCCATTCCCAGATAATTTATCTGATTATTATAGAATTGTATCCTGAGAAGTCGATATCCTATTGACTAATTATAAAAGATTTTGTTTAATAAGATAAATAAGAGGAATATA